>Ga0307475_10000070_pt1 | contig 54271 bp, 34 predicted proteins | sample atmos_gasesECM1C_FD_203317 | JGI IMG/M metagenome (GOLD analysis project Ga0307475, IMG submission 203317) | Hardwood forest soil microbial communities from Morgan-Monroe State Forest, Indiana, United States - atmos_gasesECM1C_515 | ecosystem: Environmental > Terrestrial > Soil > Temperate... | reverse complement strand
AGCCAGGATCAAACTCTCGTTTGAAGCCTGTCGCTTGGCGAAAAAAAATGCTCCGATTTTCATCGGAGCCAGCCTACCAAGCAAATTATTGTCGCTCGATTTACTCAAACCATCTGCGCTCGAAAAGGGCAGATGGTACGAACGGATTCTGGCACATCGTATCGATTGTCAAAGAGCGATAAGCCCCCCTGTCCAGCAGAAAGGCAACTAAACAACTAACGGAGTATACGGGCAGGGTGGCGTGGTTGTCAACCGTGGTTTTACGATTTCCACAGTTGTCCTCAGGTTACCCTAGGCACCCTGCATCCCGCCTTGGAGAGCTAGATGCCGGGAGTTCGCCTCCGATTCGAGAAATGCAACGGGCGCTGTCATTCTCCTTTGCCGCTGTTACCATGTGCGATCATGGGGCAAAGCCTAGTCAGCCGCGTCCAGAGGGCAATTGAAAAGGAGGGATTCCTGCGCGCGGGGGAGCGCGTGGGGGTGGCGGTGTCTGGGGGTGCTGATTCGGTGGCGCTGCTGCTGCTGCTCGTGGAGTTGCGGAAGCAACTGGGAATCGTGCTCAGCGTTATGCACTTTAATCACAAATTGCGTGGCAGAGATGCCGAAGAGGATGAAAAATTCGCGGCCAAGCTGGCCGAGAAATATGGTTTGGCTTTTCATGCGGGGCGCGCGGATATCGCCGCTAAGGCGAAGAGCAACAAAGCCAATGTAGAGGATACGGCGCGGCGAGCACGCTACCAGTTTTTTACGCGGCTGGTTGAGGACGGGCGTGTAGACAAGGTTGCCGTGGCGCACACGGCGGACGACCAGGCGGAGACGGTGCTGGCGCACATTTTGCGGGGCACTGGGCTGGCCGGGCTGGGCGGCACTCATCCCGCGGTGGGGCACGTTGTGCGGCCCCTGTTGGGGGTACGAAGGGCGGAGTTGCGGGCTTACCTGCGATCGAAGAAGCAAACGTGGCGCGAGGACGCCACCAATCGCGATACGACGAGGATGCGGGCGCGCATTCGCAAGAAGCTGATGCCCATTCTGGAGAAGCAGTTTCAGGCTGCGGTGGTGGAGCATTTGAGCTCCTTAGCCGACTTGGCGCGCGACGATGAAGCATTCCTCAACATGTTCGCTGAAGCGCGTCTCAACACCATATTCGAGCAAGCTCGTCTCCTCGATGGCGCGGACCTGAATGCTGATTGCGCAAGAATCTCGGTAGGCGATCTCATCGACTCCGCTCGTACCGCTTCCGCCATCAGTCGCCGCATGGTGCGCCTCCTCGTCAAACGCGTGAAACCCGGCATGGGTCAGCTCAGCGGTGAACACGTACGAGCCGTACTCGAACTCGCCGCACATGGCGAAAACGGCAAACTCCTCCCTCTGCCGGGCGGCGTGGAAGTTCGCCGGGAGCAGGATAGCCTGATTTTCTCTGCCCGTGACTCGATCGCTCGCCGCAAACCATCGGAATTCGAGCGCGCGATTAACCTTTGCGGTAAGGGAATCGAAGTTAGCGTGCCGGAACTGGGTTGTGTCTTCCGCTTCAGGGTGATTGACTGGCCCGCAAAGAGAGGGGACACTATCGAGAAGGAGTTTGTGCTGGACCGCGACGCCCTGCAGTCTCCGCTGGTGCTGCGGAACTGGCGCCCGGGCGACAAGCTGTGGCCTTGCGGCCACCGAAGCGCGCACAAGCTGAAACGATTGTTGAACCAAAAGCGCGTGAGCCGGTGGGAGCGCGAAGGATGGCCGGTATTGACGAGTGGCGGAGTTCTGGCGTGGGCGCGCGGCTTTCCCGCGGCGGCGGAATTTGCGGCGAGTGAGAAAACGCGGTCCGGCGTCGTGATCACTGAGGAAGCAATTTCGTGAGGAGAAGTCGAGGAGGCAAGGACAGCAGCAAGCGCGGGTCGGTATTTTCTCCCGCACGAATTGCCAAAAGAGTTGCGGAGCTAGGCCGGCAGATCTCCAGGGCGTACGGTGGCAAGCGCCTGGATGTTGTGATTACGTTGGACCGGGGCTTTGTATTTGCGGCAGACCTGATACGCCACATAGATGTGCCGGCGGTCTGCCACTTTGTACGCGCCGAGGTTCGCGACGTGGAACAGGGAGGTCATCTGCGGCGCGAAGTGGCCTTTGGCCGTGGACCCGACGTAAAGGGGCGCGATGTGCTGGTAGTAGATGCGGTGCTGGACAGCGGGGTGACGCAGGAATTTCTGCTGCGGAGGCTGGGCGAAAGCCAGCCAAGGTCGCTGCGCTTGGCCGTATTGCTGGACAAGCTGGAACAGCGCCGGGTGGGCCTGGAGCCCGATTACTTTGGGTTCCGGACCGCATCTAATGGTATATGGGTCGGCTACGGCCTTGCGGCGTCTAATGGGATGGGGCGCAACGAAAAAGGTTTGTCGGTGAAGCCGCTTTCAGGGAAGCGGCAAGGGTAGAGATAAGCGGTGATCCGGCGCTGCCAGGGGAGAGGCCCTGGGGTTCGGAACAAAGGTGAGGTTGACGTGAACTCTAGTTCTACGGCGAAGACGATTCTGTTCTGGATATCGATCGTGTTCCTGGGCGTGATGCTCTGGAGATTGGTGTCTGCGAACGGACAGGCGGCGCGCGAGGATGATCCCAGTTACAGCGAGTTCATGGCGAAGGTCGATAACGGCGACGTCAAGGAAGTCGTCATGTATTTGTCGCCGAACAGCTATGAATTGCAGGGCGAGTACGTGCGGCCGGCGAACCACAAGTTCCACGTCACAATTTTCAAGGAAGCCGCTCCGGACCTGACCAAGCAACTCAAAGACAAAGCCGTGCAGATTAAGGTGAAGGAAGTGCGCAGCGGCGATTGGGTTTTGATTTTGCTCAACGCTGCGCCGCTCATTTTGCTTGTTGGATTCTGCCTGTTCCTGATGCGCCAAATGCAGGCCGGCGGCAACAAAGCGCTGAGCTTTGGGAAGTCGCGGGCGCGGCTGCTTTCCGCGCAGCAGAAAAAAGCGACGTTTAAAGATGTTGCGGGAACGGATGAAGCCAAGGAAGAGCTGCAGGAAATCATTGAGTTCCTGAAAGATCCGCAGAAATTCCAAAAGCTTGGCGGACGCATCCCGAAGGGCGTGCTGCTGGTCGGACCTCCGGGAACGGGCAAGACGTTGCTGGCGCGGGCGATTGCCGGCGAGGCGAACGTGCCGTTCTTTTCTATTTCCGGCTCGGACTTTGTGGAAATGTTTGTGGGCGTTGGCGCGAGCCGGGTACGCGACCTTTTCGAGCAGGGCAAGAAGAATGCGCCGTGCATCATCTTTATCGACGAAATTGACGCTGTCGGCCGCCATCGCGGAGCGGGACTTGGCGGTGGTCACGACGAGCGCGAACAAACTCTAAACGCTTTGCTTGTCGAGATGGACGGCTTTGAATCGAACGAAGGCGTGATTCTGATCGCGGCGACGAACCGGCCTGATGTGCTCGATCCGGCGCTGCTGCGGCCGGGACGCTTTGACCGCCGCGTGGTGGTCGCCCGTCCGGACGTGAAGGGCCGCGAGGAAATTCTTCGCGTGCACACACGCAAGGTGCCGATTGCGGACGACGTGGATTTGTCCATCATTGCGCGGGGCACGCCGGGATTTTCTGGCGCGGACCTGGCGAACCTGGTGAACGAAGCGGCGTTGTGGGCAGCGCGGCAAAACCGGAAGTTCGTGATGATGTCGGACTTCGAAATGTCCAAAGACAAGGTGCTGATGGGCGTGGAACGCAAGTCCATGATTTTGTCGGACGAAGAAAAGAAAAACACGGCGTATCACGAGGCCGGGCACGCGCTGGTGGCGGCGATGACTCCCGGCGCCGACCCGGTGCACAAAGTCACTATTATTCCGCGCGGCATGGCGCTGGGCTTGACCATGCAGTTGCCGGAAGATGACAAGCACACCTACACGCGGGAGTATCTCGAGACGATGTTGGCGGTGCTGATGGGTGGACGCTCCGCGGAAGAGCTTTTCCTGGGGCACATCACTACTGGCGCGGGCAATGACATCGAGCGCGCCACGGACATCGCTCGCAATATGGTCTGCGAGTGGGGCATGAGCGAACTAGGTCCTTTGGCATACGGAAAGAAAGACGAGGCCATCTTCCTGGGCCGGGAGATCGCGCAACACCGCGACTATTCCGAAGACACCGCGATCCAGATCGACAAGGAAGTGAAGCGCATCGTCAACGGGGGCTACGACAAAGCGAAGAGCCTCTTGTCGAACAACAAAGAAACGCTGGAGCGGATTGCGCAGGCGTTGCTTGATCGCGAAGTGATCGATGCCAACGAAGTGAAGCTGCTGATGGAAGGCAAGCCGCTGCCGGAGAAGCCCCGGACGCCTCCCACCACGCCACAAGCGGCGCCGAGCACGGATCCGAAGGTCGTGCGGCCGGAATTGCGGCCGGCACCGGGCTTTACGCGCGGGGAGAACCCGGCGAAGGCTTGAACTGTTTTTTAGTTTTTCATCGGAGGCGCGGGATTCCGCGCCTCTTTTTTTGAAAATGCGATGATTCTTGAAGGTCGGAAGGATTAGAATAGCGCCATGGGGAAGAGCCAAGAGCCACTGAGAGTTACGTGTCCGTGCTGCAAAGCGAAATTGTCGGTCGATGCGGCGCTGGGCGTGGTGCTTTCTCATGAGGAGCCGCCGCGCAAAGGGCCTGACGTGGACCTGACCAATGCGGCGGGAATCTTGAGCGAGCAGCAGCGGCAGCGCGAAGATAAGTTCGCGGATTCGTGGTTCCAGGAAACAAACAAGGAAGATATTTTGGCCAAGAAGTTTGAAGAAGCGATGAAAAAAGCCAAGGATGCACCCGTCGGCAAACCCATCCGCGATTTCGACCTGGACTGACTCCGCTGGCGTTTGATCTTCCTGGGCTCTGTGCTAAGTTTTTTCCCTCAGCTTTTGCATTTTCTTTTTTTCTCCGAGCCAAGCTAGACTGCTAATCCCCTATGCTCAAGCGCCGCACTTTCCGGCTCGAACTTCCGGCGCGCACTCTTATACTGGGCCCGCGCACTTTGCTGATGGGCGTCCTGAACGTTACGCCGGACAGTTTTTCCGATGGCGGCAAATTCCTGGACCCGCAGAGCGCGATACAATATGCCTTGGAAATGGAGCGGGCGGGCGCCGAATTGCTCGACATCGGCGGGGAATCTACGCGGCCGGGCTCGACGGGCACGCCGGCGGAGACAGAACTTGCGCGAATACTGCCGGTGTTGGAAGGCTTGCGCGGTGTGCTGAAAATCCCCATCGCTGTCGACACGCGCAAATCCGAGGTAGCGGAAGCGGCCATTGGCGCGGGAGCGCAAATCATCAACGACATCTCTGGCCTACGCTTTGATCCGCGCATCGCGGAAGTCGCGCACCGCTGCGACGTGCCCCTGATTCTCATGCACATGCGGGGCGAACCAGGGACCATGCAGAAAGGTCCCTTTGCGCGCGACGTGATGAAGGATGTTGCGCAGGGTCTGCGCGCGTCGATCAGGAAAGCACGTGCGGCCGGCGTCCGGAAATCACAGATCGTCATCGATCCTGGCATCGGATTCGGCAAGAGCTTCGAGCAAAACTACGAATTGCTGCGGAAACTGCCGGAGCTGGCGAAGCTCGGCTATCCGCTGCTGGTGGGCACGTCGCGGAAGGGTTTCCTTGGTGCGACGCTGGTGCGGAACGGCAAACCGGCGCCGCCTGAGGAGCGCCTCTGGGCCACAGCGGCAACCGTAACGGCCAGTATTTTGGGCGGGGCGCACATCGTGCGCGTCCACGACGTCGCAGAAATGGCGCAAGTCGCACGGGTTGCCGACTGCCTGCTGGATCCCGTCAAGTGCCACAATTTTCGCTAGCCAAGGCGAAGGGGCTCAAGCTACAATCCCTGCGTCGGGTTTCCTAGGAAAAAAAAGATGTTCATCCCTCGAACTATCTCGTTTGTCGCTGTCGCGTAAATCCGCCGCTTAGGCGGACCAGTTCTCTCCCGTTTCAACCACACTACTTTTAGCCGCGCGAGCCGATTTGCACCGCGCTCCCGCAGAAATGTATAGGGTCTTATGGAAACGCAAGAACTTACGGCCGCGGCGCCGCCGATTCCTATCTGGAGTTCTATTCGCGAAGCGCTGCGCGGTTCGCATCAGGATTTCACGACCGGCAGCCTCAATCGCGCGATCCTGCTGCTGGCCATCCCCATGGTGCTGGAGATGGTGCTGGAATCACTGTTCGCGGTTGTCGATGTGTTCTGGGTCGGCCGGCTGGGCGCGGACGCCGTCGCCACCGTCGGTCTCACGGAGTCGCTGCTGAGTCTGGTTTTCGCGGTGGGACTCGGGTTGAGCCTCTCGACCACGGCGATGGTCGCGCGGCGCATCGGCGAGAAAGATCCCGCAGGCGCGGCAGTGGCGGGCGTACAAGCCATCGTCATCGGCATCGCGATCTCGCTGCTGGTCGGCGTTCCGTGTGCGTTTCTGGCTCCGCGCCTACTTGGCTTGATGGGCGCTTCGCCTCAGATTATCGCGGTGGGCAGCGGCTATGCGCGCATCGCGTTGGGCGGCAGCGGCGCGATCATGCTGCTGTTTCTCAACAACGCGATTTTTCGTGGAGCGGGCGATGCCGCGATAGCCATGCGTTTGCTGTGGGTGTCGAACATCATCAACTTGGTTCTCGATCCGTGCCTCATTTTCGGCTGGGGACCCTTCCCGAAGCTCGGCGTGACGGGCGCTGCACTGGCAACGTTCACCGGACGCAGCATCGGCGTGCTGTATCAGTTTTACCGGCTGCTGCGCGGGACGGAACGCATCCGCATCTTGCGCCAGCAAGTTCGCCTGGAGCTCGGCGTGTTGTGGAGGCTGTTGCGCGTCTCCCTGACGGGTATCTTGCAATTTGCCATTGCGCACACCAGTTGGATTGGCCTGGTGCGCATTGTCAGCCTGTTCGGCTCGGCGGCGCTGGCCGGGTACACCATCGCGATCCGCATCATTATCTTCATCATTCTGCCGAGCTGGGGGTTGAGCAACGCGGCCGCCACACTGGTCGGCCAAAACCTTGGCGCGAAGCAGCCGGAGCGAGCGGAAACTTCCGTGTGGCGTACCGGTTTCTATAACATGCTGTTCCTTGGCGTCATCGGCGTGATTTTCATCTTTTTTGCAGAGCCGGCTGTCCGGCTATTCACGAACGATCCTGAAGTAGTGCCGTTGGCGGCGTCCTGCCTGCGCATTCTGAGTTACGGCAACGTTGGCTACGCCTACGCAATGGTGATGCTGCAGGCCTTCAATGGCGCTGGCGACACGGTGACGCCGACGATCGTCTACTTTTTCGGTTTCTGGTTGCTGGAGATTCCCCTGGCGTACGCGCTGGCGATTCCGTGGCACATGCGTTCCAAGGGAGTTTTCCTTTCGATCGTGATTGCCGAAGGAGCGATTGCTGCCGCGAGCGTCGTGTTGTTCAAGCAGGGCCGCTGGAAGCGCCAGAAGATCTGAGGCGCTTCGCGCACGATGTCTGTTAGCGAGCTGCATCCAACGGCGATGCCGATTTACGCAGCCAGTAGTTCAAAGACGGGATAGTTCGAGGCAATGTCGCGGAGGGCCGCGGCGGGCGAGCCGACGGGCACTGGGAAATAACGCTGTACGGTGGATTTATAACTCTCTAAGTACAATTTCAGTATCTCTGGTCTTTCAGGGTCGGAGAGGGGCCGCAGCCTGTACTTGCGACGTATGGTGCCCCGCTTCAGCACAATTTCTCCGGTGGCTTCTGCGTTGCGCACCCATTGCGTCCTGCCGCGTGGGGCAACAAGGTAAGGCTTGCCGCCGACCTGCAGCAGGTTCACCGGCGTTGAGTACACGTGTCCAGTCTTGCGCCCGCGCACCTGTAACAGGTGCATGTAGCCCGGCGCGATTCCCAGGCCAACCAGGAATCCGAACGCGCGATTGAAAAATGCTTCCGCTGCGCTGGGCTTGCGAAAGGCGGGCAATTGGACGCTGTCGCTCACGGCTATTGTAAGACCCTTATCGCCTGCGTCCCTAGTCGAAGTTCTGAACCGCAATGTAATTGGGCGTCCAGGTTTACGCTACAGCGAAAGAATCAACTATGTGTTGCTTGTGTCGAGATGGGAGAATGGGCGCGACGAATTTAGCTACGCGTAAGTCGGGCACGCGCGTAGCGGTTGCGAGGTAGTGCGATGGAGCAAGCCCTCGACGTGCACCGCCTGCACTTCGCCTTTACGATCACCTTTCACTATATTTTTCCGCAGTTAACCATGGGCCTGGCGCTGCTGCTCGTCTATTTGAAAACGAAAGCCTTGCGAACCAATGACGAACACTACAACCGCGCGGCACGATTTTGGGGTCGAATCTTCGGAATCAATTTTGCCGTCGGCGTGGTCACCGGCATTCCCCTGGAATTTCAGTTCGGAACCAACTGGGCAGCGTTTTCCAGGGCCGCCGGCGGAGTCATTGGGCAAACGCTCGCGATGGAAGGCGTATTTTCTTTTTTTCTAGAGTCTAGTTTTCTCGGATTGTTTCTTTTTGGCGAGAAGAAACTGGGGCGCATCGGCCACTGGTGGTCGGCATTTCTCGTTTGGTTGGGCTCATGGCTTTCCGGATACTTCATCGTCGCAACCAACGCTTGGATGCAATATCCGACCGGCCATCGCGTTGACTCCCGCGGACAAATCGAACTCGCCAGCTTCTGGTCGCTGCTGATCAATAAATGGGTGCTCTGGCAATACGCGCACACCATGCTGGGCGCCGTGCAGACGGGCTGCTTCGTGATGGCCGCCGTCGGCGCATTTTATTTGCTCACCAAGCGGCACGAATCGTACGGAAGAACCTTCGTCAAAGGAGGAGTGTTGGTCGGTGCAGTGGCCGCAATCCTGCAACTTTTCCCCACTGGAGATGCGCAAGGGAAATTAATCGCGGACAACCAGCCGGTCACGCTCGCGGCCATGGAAGGCCTGTTTGAAACCCAAAGCGGTGCGCCGCTGGTCATCCTGGGCCAGCCAGACGTTCAGAAACGCCGGCTCGACAATCCGGTTGAAATTCCCAACATGCTGAGCTTTCTGACTTATCGCCAATGGACCGCGAATGTTCGCGGGCTTGACGCATTCCCGCAGGACCAATGGCCGGATACGATCGCTCTGCTGTATTACAGCTATCACGTCATGGTCGGACTCGGCACAATCTTCATTGCTGTGATGGTCTTGGCTGCATTGATGCTGTGGCGCCGCAAACTCTACAACTCCCGCGCGATGCTTTGGGCGCTCATGGTTTGCGTTCCGCTGCCGTACATCGCCAATACCGCGGGATGGATGACCGCGGAGTTAGGGCGTCAGCCCTGGCTCATCTATGGGTTGATGCGCACGGCCCACGGAGTCTCGCCGCGCGTCGGCGCGGGAAATGCGTGGTTCACGCTGATCGGCTTCATGGGCCTGTATACCGTGCTGGGTATCCTCTGGTTGTTTCTCGTCTATCGCGAGATCGAGGACGGACCCGAGCCTGAAGACACTTCGCACAGCGAACCGGCCATCGCGATAGCCGCGGATTGAGGAGCGCGCATGGGAACGATCTGGTTTTGCCTTGTCGCCATCATGATCACGGTGTACGTCCTGCTGGATGGCTTCGATCTCGGCGCGGGTGCAATCCACCTCCTGGTGGCGAAGACAGACGCAGAGCGGCGCCAGGTCTTAGCTTCGGTCGGACCCGTATGGGACGGCAACGAGGTGTGGCTCATTGCGGGCGGTGGCACTCTCTATTTTGCCTTTCCTACTCTCTACGCCAGCGGGTTCAGCGGATTCTATTTGCCGCTGATGATTGTTCTGTGGCTGCTGATCCTGCGTGGGACCTCCATCGAGTTTCGCAATCACATCGTCAGCAGAGTGTGGGATCCGTTGTGGGATTTTCTGTTTTGCGTCTCAAGCTTGCTGCTAGCTATTTTCTTTGGCGCCGCGCTGGCCAATGTCGTGCGCGGCGTTCCGCTCGATGCCAGCGGGTATTTCTTCGAGCCGCTGTGGACAGATTTTCGGTTGAGTGAACAAACGGGAATTTTGGACTGGTACACGATTCTGGTCGGGGTGCTGGCGCTGCTCGCGCTGGTGATGCACGGCGCCTTGTGGGTACAGATGAAAACCACCGGTCCGGTGAATAAGCGCTCTGCGAAACTTGCGGCTAACTTATGGTGGGGTGTCCTGATTCTGACCGCGATGGTGACTGCGATCACGTTCAAGATTCAGCCGCAAGTGAAAGAGAATTTCGTCACCTGGCCGTTGGGATTTGTTTTTCCGCTGCTGGCCGTCGCGGGAATTGCCGGTGTGCGCTTCGAGTTGGTAAAGCGCGACGAACGCAAAGCCTTCTTCGCCTCTTGCGCATACTTGACGGGGATGTTGACCAGCGTCGTCTTCGGCCTGTATCCGCTGGTTCTGCCTGCGCGCAATCCCCTTTATTCGTTGACGGTTGCAAATGCCAAAGCCGCGGATTACGGGCTCAAGGTTGGCGCGGTGTGGTGGACCATCGGCATCCTGCTCGCAACCGGATATTTCACCTACGTCTACCGCTCTTTTGCCGGCAAAGTCGTCGTTGCCAAGGATGAGCCTCATTCTTAAGCGAAATCGCGGGACGAAACCTCTCGCGCGGTCGAGTTGACTCCGCGAATAGCACAGCGTAGCGTGGAGTATCAGCATGCGCATTCGGCCAAACGCCCTTTTACAGCGACGAGCGATCGCGATCTTTACTCTTCTCGCGATGCAGGTTGCGCCGCTTTGCGCCTCTGTTTGCGGCTCGCGCGCGTGCGCCAATTTGTCATCGACGCGAAGCGACGATTGCCATAGTTCCTTGGCCGCAAACGACACTGTGCCGCAGACAGGCGTCGCAGCGATCCGCGCCTGCGGCTTGCAGGAATTTCCCGCGGCCGCTCTCGAGGAACCGACCAAATCGCCCGACCCAATAAAGAAAGATTTCCCTGTGCGCGCGTCGTCGAATTTCGTCCAAGCACAATCCGTTCAGCTTCCGGTGAGCGACGCCTGCTATTCGCGCGCTGACAACGAAAGTTGTATTACAAGTAGCTTTGTCCGCCCGGCCGTCCTCCGTATCTGATCCAATCCATTTTTTTCTCGCGCTGAAACGCATTTCACGCAAAACATCGCGGGCGCTTTCGCGCCCGCGCAACCTTTACGTAAACGAAGGAGAAGAAATGAGCGGCACACGACGAAGATTTTTCCAGGACGCTGCGATATTTGGCGCCGGACTGTTCGGCCTCCGTTCGCAGCTTGGCGCACAGCAAACCTCTAGCGCTCGCGCGCCGGCGCGCCACGCCGGCAATGCAACTTCACCGAATTCGCCCGCCGCCGCATCGCCTCCCATGCTGACGCCGGACATTCCCGATCTAGCCTACGAAATTGACGGCGCGGTAAAAGTTTTCCGCCTGACCGCCGAGCCGGTGCAGCGCAAGATCGCGCCTTTCAAGACCATCGACGCCTGGGGCTACAACGGAACCTGCCCCGGTCCGACCATCCAAATTCAACAAGGCGATCGCGTCCGGGTGATTTTCGAGAACAAGCTTCCCGAATCCACTTCGATCCACTGGCACGGCCTGGAAGTTCCTATCGAGCAGGACGGCATTCCGTACATCAGCCAAAAGCCGGTCGCGCCGGGTGAAAAATACGTCTACGAATTTACCGTGCATCAGGAAGGGACTTTCTTCTACCACGCGCACAGTGCCATGCAGGAAATGATCGGCCAGATCGGATTTTTCGTCGCGCATCCGAAAACGCCGCATCGACCGCAGGTTGATCACGACTTCGGCATCATCCTGCAGGAATGGGCTGTGCTCCCCGCCAACACCGTGCCCAATACGGCAGCCATGGAATTCAACTGGCTCACCTTTAACGGTGTTTGCGGCCCAGCAATTACTCCCATGCTGGCGCGCCTCGGCAGCCGCGTGCGTCTGCGCATCGTGAACCTGGGCATGGACCATCATCCGATCCATCTCCACGGCAACCAGTTCGTCGTCACCGGAACCGAAGGAGGCCGCGCCCCCGAATCCACCTGGTGCCCGATGAACACCGTGCTGGTCGGCGTCGCGCAAGCGCGTGTTATCGAGTTCGACGCCAAGTATCCCGGAGCATGGATGCTGCACTGCCACCTGCCGCACCACATGATGAACAGCATGATGGACCTGCTCCGCGACCGGCAGATCGAAACCGCGGACCAAACCGATCCCAAGGCGCTCAGCCAAATGCAGACGCTCGCCAACACGCTCGGCGTCGAGCACGTTCACCACGCGCCCATCGCGCAAGACGCAAGCGCCGTAAAGGGTTTTCCGCAGGATGCCTTCATGGAAATGGGAATGGACGCCGCCGTAGCCAAGCCCGAAACCTACGGCCTGCCGGCAAACTGGAGCGCCGGAATGATGGGCATGATGACCCTGGTTCGCGTGCTCTCCGACCGTGACTACGACGAAATTATGGCCAAAAAAAGAGCGGAGAAGCCCACCACATGAAAATGCAAACAATGCTAGCAATCACAACTCTGCTTTCTGCTTCAGCTCCCTGCGCGCGTGCGCAAGAGATGCAGATGCCGGCGCAACAAGAGCATACGGAGCATCAGCATCATGGGGAGATCCATCCGGTGCAGGCCGAATTTCCCCGGCTTGGCCGCTCGCAAGAAAAATCCGCGGGCGCGCTGATGACCCTCGACCAATTTGAAAAAATAGCGCGAGAATCAAATCCCACGCTGCGTCAAGCCGAAGCGGAAATCCGCGCCGCCAACGCCCGCCGGCAACAAGCCGGCCTCTATCCCAATCCCACGGTCGGTTACACCGCCGACGAAATTCGCGGCGGCTCAGTGGGGGGCGGCAAGCAAGGCTTCTTTGTGGAGCAAACCGTTGTTACCGGCGGCAAGCTCCGCTTGGGCCGAAACGTTTTCGCCAGCGAAGCCAACATCGCCGTCATCGAAGCCGAAGAGCAGCGCATGCGCGTCTCCAGCGCCGTAAAAATGGCCTTTCTCCGCGTTCTCGCCGCGCAGGAGTTGCTCGACGCGCGGCGCGACCTGGCAAAAATCGCGCAGGACGCCGCCGATACGCAAACGCGCCTACGGAACACCGGTCAGGCCGACGAATCCGAAGTCCTCGAATCCGAAATTGAAGCGCAACGCATGCGCATGGCCGCGCGTATGCAAGAGAACACTTTGCGCGAAGAATGGCGGTCTCTGACCGCCGTTATTGGCCGCCCGGACATGCTCATCGCCACCGTGGCCGGCGACCTCGAAACAAATTGGCCGGACCTGAATGAGGAGCTAGCTGTCGATACCATCGCCAGCCAAAGCCCCGCCGTGCGCATCGCCGACGCAACCGCCAAACGCGCGCAAGCACTCTTGGCGCGGGCTAGGCGCGAGGCCGTCCCTGATCTTCAGCTCCGCGCCGGAATGGAATACAACAACGAACTTCTCGGCACCGTGCCTTTCGCCAAGGGTTGGGAGGGCATCGCGCAAGTTGGCGTGCAGCTTCCCATCTTCAATCGCAACCAGGGTGAAGTCACCGCCGCGCGTGCCGATATTGAGCGCGCCCAGGAGGAAAAACGGCGCATCGCCCTCACCTTGCGAGAACGTGCCGCCTCCGCGGTCGATCAGTACGCCAATGCGCGGCTGATGGCTGTCGAATACCGCGACGCCATCCTGCCCCGCGCGAAGAAGGCCTACGCGCTTCGCGTCGAAAAATATGGCCAGATGCTCGCCTCCTATCCGCGCGTCCTCGAAGCCCAGCGCAAACTCTACGAGCTCCAGGCGGAATACATCGGCGCGCTGGAGAATGTGTGGACCAACGGCATCGCCCTCGAAGGCTACCTGCTGACCGATGGCCTGGAAGCCCCCGCCCGGCCCGGTGAAGTCGATCGCCCGGTGCGCGAGACCAACGTACCCGCTCCCGAGCGCACCATGTCGCCCCGCGAGCCCATGCTGCAACCCTGAGGCCGGCATACCTAGCGGCGGCCTTTAGGCCGCCGAGTCGGCGAGCCCCTTTACCGTGGCTTCCAGCTAGCCGGCCACGGGTGGCAAGTGCGAAACACTAGTACCCCGGTCACGTTGACCTACAGAAAATTTGCTGCGTACTGTGAAATCAGGCGTATCCGTGTGCGCGAGCCGCACCGGTGGGGAGCCGCTACCGCACTGCGGATACAAAAGGTAAAGGAAAAGGCATTTCCCTTCATGTCTGACGTACCGATGACGACGCTTGCGAAGGCTGGACGTTATGAAATTGTCGGCGAACTCGGCCGCGGCGCCATGGGTGTCGTCTACAAGGCCACCGACCCTGTCATCGGCCGCACCGTCGCGGTCAAAACCATCAAACTCAGCGCCGAGGGTACCGGCCTCACCCGCCCCGAGCTTCTGGCCCGCTTTCAGACGGAGGCTCGTGCCGCGGGTCTTTTGACTCACCCCAACATTGTCGTGGTCTTCGACGCCGGCGAAGAAGACGGGCTCTACTACATCATCATGGAACTCGTGGAAGGCCGCAGCTTGCAGGCACTCCTCGACGACGGCCACACCTTTCCCCTGCCGCGCGTTTTGCGCATCATGGAACAGGCCTGTAGCGCCCTGCAATTTGCCCACGAGCGTAACGTGGTGCATCGCGACATTAAGCCCGCGAACCTGATGCTTACCGGCGATGACACCGTCAAGGTCACCGACTTCGGCACCGCAAAAATCCTGCAATTCGGCACCGTGCAACAGACCGCACACGTCATGGGCACGCCCAGCTATATGTCGCCCGAGCAGGTCAAGGGTCGCGCCGTTGACGGCCGCAGCGACATCTTTTCCCTCGGCGTGATGCTCTATGAGATGGTCACCGGCGAAAAGCCTTTTCCGGGCCAGAACATCACGACAGTAATCTACAAAATCGTGAACGAGGAACCTGTCCCCCCAAAGCAAGTGGACCCTTCGATTCACCCGGGAATCAGCGCTGTGGTCATGCGCGCGCTGGCAAAAGATCCCGATACGCGCTACCAGAGTTGCCGCGAAATGCTCGAAGACCTGCACAACTACCGCTCGCTCGCCGCGTCCGGTAATCCTCAATCCACAATGGCCATGGGCTCCGACGTAAATGCCACCGTGGCGATGAGTCCCGCGGGACTGCGTGGAGTGCACAGCGACGATACCTCCGCCGTCGCTCGCTCCTTGTCCGCCCGCGCCGCGAATCCAGGTCAGACGCCCATTCTTCGCCGCACCGGAACCTTGCCGCCCGTTCCGGAGCCCAAGCCCAAGAAAAACGTGTTCGCCACCGTCTTCGTCGCGCTTCTGCTGCTCGGCGTCATTGGCTACTGCGCCAACAAACTTCGTCCCATCTATGAGGACGTTCGCCAGCAACGCCGCGCCTCCTCGTCTCGGAGTGAGGCTGCTTCATCGCCCGTAACCGAGCCTGTCGCCGCACAGAACGATACCGCCGGCAACGCTGGCGCGGAAGCGTCGACCGAAAATTCAGACCCGGCAGCGTCCGACGCAAACCCGAAGGACGCGGTCGCGCCAGCCACCCCTCCGGTGCTGGAGGTCAAATCCGCGCACGTTGAGAGGCCCCCAGCTAAGAAGCCCGAGTCCGTTCTCAGTGCAAAAGCGGCGGAATACAAAGGCCGCATCGAAGAAGCCATCTCCGAACAAGGGCTGGGCTCTCGCGCCAAAGTGCAGGGCGTTGGCAACACGCTGACTCTTTCCGGCAAGCTGCGCCCGGCAGAGCATGGAACGCTGCTCAAATTCTTGCGCGACGCGCCTGCGAGTGTCCACCTGATTGACCACATCGAGTATGACGATGCACCGGAGTCCACTGTGGCCAATGCCGGGGCAAGTGCAAACTCCGGTGCGGGTGGGCATCCGGTTCCACGCCCGGGATTCGGCGCCATTCACGTCGTAACCGATGTCATCAGCGCCACGGCCATGCTGCACGATCCGTCAGGCCGCGTGGTCAGCCAGTGCCTCACCCCTTGCAGCTTCAACGACCTCACGCCCGACCGCTATAGCCTGGAGGTGAGGAAAAGCGGCTACCAGCCCGTGCAAACCGCCTTGGAAGTGAAGCAAGGCAGCGTCGCGGACCAAAAACTCTCCCTGGAATCGTTGTCCAAAGGTCTATACATCACGAGCGACCCGCCCGGCGCCGACGTTTTCATCAATGGCGCCAAGCAGTCCGGTCAAACTCCGGTGACTCTGCCTCTGGCCGCCGGACAGTACAATCTCGTGCTGCGCCTGCAGGGCTACGATCCCTACGTCGGCAGCGTGCAAGTGAAGGAAAACATCCAAACCCAGCTCAACACCAAGCTTAGTGAGCGCTCCCACATTCACATCGCTTGGGCGCAGGTTAACAGCGACCCCGCCGGCGCTGAGATCTTTGTGGACGGAAACTCTACCGGCAATTTCACACCTGCTCGCGTCGAGCTTCCCGCAGGAACGCATACGGTGACGCTTAAGCTAAGCGGTTATCGGCTTGCCAAGCGCCCCGTGTCCGCCACCGAGGGCGGTACCGTCTCCATCACCGAAACGCTAAGCAAGTAAGAATTTTCACATCGCTCTGCCGCCTCCCCGCTACCTGTTTCGTCACATTTTGTAACACGCCCCAGACTATGGTTCTAGTACTATTATCCTATCCTCCTCGAAACAAAGCTCTTGGGGCCTCCAGCGCGAGGTAGGCAGCGTGCTGGTATTAGGTGGGAGTTACTCTGCCCGCGGGGCAGCAAGATTCCCTTTCGGTCAGCATGGAAGCACCGCAGAAACCCTAAAAGGAGCGCTTTGGTCTTAGTCGCCGCACTTCCGGTTGAACAGCAGAGGCGTACTTCACGCCCCAAGCCCGGTCCACAGCTTCAGGCAAAAGTTGTCGAAGCCTTGTCGGCCCTGCCGCAAACCGAGCCCTTGCTCCTGGACCTGATTCGCTCTCTTCGCGCGCTCCATCTGCTGCTGCGTTCAGCGCGCCTCTACGACAGAGAGCATCCGCGGCTTTTACAGAGCCTTGACAGCGCCTACGAATCTCTGCGTTCCATCGCCTCAAACATGAACGGCCTCGAAATTCGCGTCGAACGCAGCGGACTTGTGGCGCCGAAACTGAGCGACGCTCTGCTCCCCGATGCGCGCGGCGATCTTTTCGCCCTCACCAAGGATCTTCAGCGCGCCGGAATCTACAACCTCGTTTTCGCTCCCAAATTCCATGTAGGCGAACTGGACACGCTGGCCGAACTTGTCAAAGCATCATTGTTAAAATCAGGGCAACCTACCAAGCAGCAAGCACTGGCCTGGTGGCCGGCAAGTCTCAGGGAGCATCGCGTGGAAGGCATTGCCATAAACGCGGAAGCTGAGCGCAAGGTCGATACCGTGCTGGCCAGCCTAATCGCGGCGCTGGTCGCCTACGGCGGGCATTCGCCGCGCGAAACCCTCGAAGCACCCATCGAGATTCCGGAAATCGACGATCTAGAAGCCACGCTGCGCCTGTTGGCGCGCCTGACGCCGCCACTCGAAGCGGCCCGCAACATCTCCCCGGAAGAAGCCGCTCGCGCTATCCACAGTGCCATGGAAGAAGCGAGCCGGGAAACGGTTCGCTTATTGCTGAGCGCGGTCACGCAATATCCACCGCGCGACGCCGAGCGACCGCAACCATATCTTCTCCGCTTGTCCGAAAGTTTGATCTTCGAATTTCTAGGACCGGAATTTTCGGCCGGGACGCTCAAGCCCCCCGGCCTGCGTCCCATGTTCCATCGTCTTGCGGAAGTTCTCGTCACTGCCGGCGGCTACACCGGTCCGCACGCCTCCGCGCATTTATCATCCTTTGCGTCCACCTGGGCCGCCGATACGCATCGCGAAAAGTTGATTGAGAGGTTCTGGCTCGAGCTTCCGCCCCGCGAAAAATCCGCGGTACTACGCGGCACCGATGTCTGGTGCGTTCCCATTGTTGCGCTGAAGCAAAATCTCGGCCAGCTCGCAGCGTCCGGCGCCGACGCGCCGCGCCGCGAAGCTCGCAATATCCTGCTGAATTACGCGCGTCGCGTTGAGAGCAACGAAGCTGTCGTCAGACGTGCCGTCGCTGCCGGCCTCAACGAGCTTGCCCCCATCCTCGAATCGCTCTGGCCCAATCAGGTTCCCGAGGATCTGAGCCGCGGCACGCTCAAGGCACTCGAGAAAGAAACCACGCCGCAAACTGCCGCGCTGCTCGCGGCTTTCCTGGAAAATCTCGGCCGTGTCGCTGTTATTCGCGGCGACTACGCTGGGTTTGAATGGATTCTCGACGCGCTCGAAAAGGCGCCGCACGATGTTGCCCACGATCATATTTCCGCGCTCGCTCAGCGCCTCGTCGCGCAAGACCGCTGGTTGCTTCTCGTCGACGCTTCGCTCGCCAATCGCGCGCTGGATCCCGTTCTCCCGCGCCTCTTGCATCGCGATCCCGACCGCCTTCTCGATCGCTTGACGCTGCTGCTCACGGAACCGCATGGCGCGGAGTTTCTCCCGGCCATGGCCCGCCTTGTGCGCACCATCGGCGTGCCGGTTCTGAACTTGCTGGAGACTCGCTTGTACGAAGCGCGCCGCCAGCGCGTCAGCGCCGCCATTAAGCTTCTCGCTGCCGCCGATGCCGATCGCCTCCTTCGCGGTTTTGCGCGCGCGCTCGCCAGTTGGGAGTGGAACCTTCAGGATCTTGCCGTCAGCGAACTGGCTCGTCCCGCCAACGTCGCCTCCGCACAAAGCGCGGCCTTTGTCTTTTCTGCCGTGCTTGCGGACGCGCATCCCCTGGTCGTGCCCATGATGATCGACCAGATCGGCCTCGCTCAGGAAACCGCCGCCGTGCCCCAGCTCATGGAAATTGCCGCCGGTGGACATGACATCCTTCGCGATCAATTCGTCCGCATCAAAGCCATTGAAGCCCTGGGCCGCATGCGCGCCCAGGACGCTGCCGAACTGCTTCGTACCTTGGCCAGCCGCCGCGAGGGCCTTGCCTACGCCGAGCCCTCCGGCCTCCGCGCGGCCGCTGAGGATGCTCTTGCCATGCTCGAGGATCGCCCCACATCCGCACGTGCTCGCGCCGCTTTCGCCGCAGCCGGCAATTCGAATTCCAGCTTCGTCGTGCAGCGCCGCTATACTCGCGTACCTCTCGAGTCGCCCCTTCGCGCCCAAATCGACGGAGCACAGGCGGGACTCGCCCGCGTCAAGACCATTAGTCTCGGCGGCGCGTATCTCGAGTCTCCCAAGAAACTCAACGTCGGTGACTCGATTAAGCTGGAAGTCAGCTCCGGCTTCCGCAAGATCCATTTCACGGCCGTGGTCCGCAATATCGGCGCGGAAGGCAATGGCGTCGAATTCGTGCACATGAGAGGCGAAGACCGCGAAAAACTCCGCAAATTAGTCCAGCGCCACCTCCACCTCTAGCCGTCGCACGTTACCCATCGCGGTCCGCAATTCCTCGCATCGCGTCCATCTCAAGGACACGCGTTATCCCCAGGGTCGCCGCATCTTTGGCGACTGAAAGCTCTGACACGCTCCATTAGTACGGCTTCCCCAGTCTCCACCTCCCCGACGGCTTCAAATTGACTCACGACAACCCGCGACATCCCCGATCCTCCTCACTCTTTTCGCACCTTGTCGCTTGCTTCCCGTTTCCGTTCCCGCCATCCTGCACTCGCTTGGCCTGCTCAGCGGGTGGATTACTCACCCGACCCAGCCGTCAAGTTTTCGATTGAAAGCATTTGTGTATTACAGTAAAAGCCCTGTAACCAATTTATTTCGTCGAGGAGTGCGGCGGGAAGCTCCGCCACCGCCACGGGTAGCGGAAGACTTTGCCGGTTCCAACAAACGATCGGGTCCAATGAGGAGGACACATGCAACGCGGAATGGGTGTGTGCAGGTGGGCGGTTGTACTCGTGCTCGTTCTGAGCTGTGTCGTCGCCGGCGCGGCACAAGGAGTCAACACCGCGACGCTTTCGGGAACGGTGATGGACCAGCAGGGGCAGGCGGTTGTGGGGGCGAAGGTCACGTTGACCAGCGTGGCCACCGGCGCCGAGCGCACCACTGTGTCTGAGGACAACGGACGATACACTTTGATTGGGATCCCGCCCGGACAGTACAAACTGACGATTGACGGCGGCGCAAATTTTGACGTGTATCAGAACCCTTCGATTCTGCTCACGGTCGGGGAGGCTGCCACACTCGACACGCAAGTGCGTGTCCGCGGACAGAAACAGACGATCATGGTGGTAGAGGAGACGGCGCTTGTCGAAACGCAGAAGGCGGACGTCTCGGCGACGGTCACGTCGGTGCAGATCAACAATTTGCCGATCAACGAGCGCAGCTATATCAATTTCACATTGCTTGATTCGCAAGCGGCGCGCGACGACACACCTTCCATCGGCGCAGCCCCGACGAGCGGGCTGAATTTCGGCGGGCAACGCGCGCGGTCGAACGAAGTGTCCGTGGACGGCGCCGACGCCGTGGACAAGTCGGTGGGCGGCGTGCGCGCCACGGTCTCGCAGGAAGCAGTGCAGGAATTCCGGGTGATCACCAGCAACTACATGCCGGAGTACGGGCGGGCGACAGGCGGCGTAGTGAACATCGTGACAAAGTCGGGATCCAACCAACTCCACGGCAATTTGTTTGGGTTCCTGCGCAACGGCGCGATCCAGGCGCAGAATCCGTTTTCCGTGCAGGGCGCATTCGACCCGGCAACCGACACGGTGACCTTAAAACCGGTGAAGCAGTCGTTCACGCGCGTGCAGGCGGGCGCGACGCTGGGCGGGCCGATCCAGAGAGACAAGACGTTCTTCTTCTTCGCGTATGAAACGATCCGCGCGCAAGCAACCGGCTTCACGAACATTGGCAATAACAATTTCGGCCTCGTGCCCGTTCCCGGCGCCAGCGTGTGCTCTGCGACTCCCCTGCTCTTGACCGGCGGGCCGACGGGCCAAGCGGCTTTTTATCCGGCGGCGATTGCGGCTGCTGGCGGATGCGGAAGCGCAGCGGCCGTTCCGTTTATCACGGGAGCAGCGTTGAGTGGGGGCGCGTCGGCCGTGGCCCTGTTTGGCAACACGGGCGCGCTGCCGACGCCGCTGAACGCGTTTCCAGAGGATGGCGCGGCGTGTGGAGGGGCGCCATGCGCTCTGCCGGCCGGTTTTCAGGGCCTGGTTTCGTTGCTAGGAAACTATCCAACGAAGCAAGGGACGAGCTTGTGGTCGCTGAAGCTGGACCACATTTGGAACAATACGAATTCCACGTTCCTTCGGGCCAGCGTTTCGCCGTCCCTGGTCACGGGAATTCAGGTGAATGCGCAGAACCAGAACTTCGGGCAAAATGCCGGGAATCGCACCTCCAATCAGCAGACCCGCGACTTGGCCATAGTGGCGCAGCACGCGACAGCTTTTCGCAACAACCTTTTCAACGAGGCGCGTTTCCAATACGCGCGGCGTGGGTTGCACTACGGATTCTCCAATCTGCCGGGTGGAAGCGCGGCGGCAGTCAACTTGACGGGCTTCGCGTTCTTAGGGCGCGAGCCGTTCACCACGGAAGATCGAGTGGAGCGGCGCTTCCAGTGGACCGACAACCTGACCTGGATCAAGGGGCGGCACACTTTCAAGTTCGGCGGCGACGTGAACCTGGTAAAAATCAACACTAATTCGTCGCAGATTTTTACGCTGAACTACGGAGGCGTGTACACGTTCGGGGGCTTGGGTGCGGATAGCCTCGGTTTTCCGGCCGCATTCCCAGCATTTAACGCCGTGCAGGCTTACGGCCTCGGCCTTCCCACCACGTATTTCCAGGGCATCGGAAACACCAATCGGCCTTCGACCGACAAAGGGCTGGGAGTCTTCGCACAAGATAGTTGGAGGATCAACAAGAAGTTAACGCTGAACTACGGCGTTCGCTACGACGTGGAGTGGGCGCCGATCTTTCCGCCTGCGACGTCGATCAACAACACGGCTGAACAGGCGCTCGGCGTAATCCAGGGCATTCCGCTGAACACCAAGAACGTGCAACCCCGCATCGGGATTGCTTGGGACCCGTGGGGCGACGACAAGACGGTCATCCGCGCCGGCTACGGAATCTTCTACGACAACCCGTCACTCGCGCTCGGATTCCTCGCCAACGCGTTTGATGGCGCCCAATCGACCTTGCTGCTAGCCGCCGGAGGCAAGCCCTGCGTGCTGCAAGCGCCGGGAAGTTGCTCGGTGGATACGAATTTCCAGGCGCTCAACGCCGCGAATATTTTTCAGGGGCTGCTAACCGGGGCGCTGGCTAGTTGCTCGGCGGCCTTTCCTTCCATGTGCTATCAGCCCGCTCAACAGCGTTTCAACGCGTTCCAGGCGAACTCGCTGTTCGTGAACCAGAATTTCTTAACGTTCCCGCCTGCGCCCGCTTCCCCTCCGCCCTCTGGACCGTTTGGCGCTGGGTATCCGCTGACGCTGCTGCCGTTCACGATTCCGGTAGAAAAGAATTTCAAATTCGGCTATGCGCAGCAGGCTAATCTTACCCTCGAGCGGGCACTGACGAAGGACCTGAAAATCAGCGTCGGCTACAACTACACGCACGGCGTCCATCTGGACCGGACGATCAACAGGAACGTCACCGATCCGGGCCTGCTGGTGAGCAACGACGCCAACGCGATTGCCATTGGTCTCGTGCCGGCGGGGACGAGTCCTCTCTTCGTGCCCGTGCCTGCAGCAGCGCCGAATTCGTGCGTCGCAACAGCTTCGAAAACAGCTTCGGGAAGCATTTTCATCGTGGCGCCGGGAATCCTGGGCGAAGGTTTCAGCTCCGGCAATTGCACAGGCGCACCTGTGGGATCCATTGGAGCTCCCGCGGTGTTCAATTTCTTCCGGCCGTCGGGGCCGAACCCATCGTTTGCAGCGCTCCTGCCGGGCGGCTATGCGACGCTTGTAGGTCTCGCCAAAGCGGGAGGGTTTCCAACGGGGCCGGGAGTGCCGGTTCCGTGGAGCGACGTCCAGCCTCAGACCTCAACCGGCAATTCCATCTACCACGCGTTTACGATGACGGTGACCAAGCGCTTCGCTCAGAACTTCGAGCTCCTCTCCGGTTGGACCTATTCTCATACCATCGATGACTCCACCGACCTCTCTACGCTCCTGAACCCCCAGGACAACAGCAACCCCAACGGTGAACGCGCCAACTCAGATTTCGACCAGCGGCATCGCTGGATTACCAGCGCCGTCTTTCAGAGCCCGTATCACAAAAGCGATTCGGGATTCTGGAGCAAGGTCTTTGCGGACTTCACTGTGGCGCCTATCATTGAGGTCGCCTCCGGCCGGCCCTACAATACGCTGATTGGCTTTGACACCAATCTCGATCTCGGGACAGCCACCAACCGGCCCGACGCATTCCCCAAAGGGAAGGTCCCAGCCGGCCTTCCAGTGGTTGATTCCCCCTTCGTGAAAAACGTGGACTTTACAATTCCGACGGTATGTCTGGATTCGTCGCTCCGTCCCATACCGTTCAATCCGGCGATTCCCACGCCGCCGACCGGCTGCACCGGCACGCTTGGCCGCAACGCCTTTAACCGTCCCGGGTTCTTCCAAATTGACCTGCGCATAGCGCGCAAGTTTCCCATCACCGAGCGCCTCAATCTCGAGGTGATCGCCGACGGCTTTAACATGCTGAACCGCTTTAACGTGGGCGACGTCAGCCCCCTCTGCGATCCAACCTCCGGCACCTGTAACGCGGGCCAGCCAACGGCGGCCCTTGATCCTCGGACATTCCAGTTCGCACTGAAACTGGCCTGGTAACCTCTTGCATTTGTAGGGGCGCAGCACTGCTGCGCCCCTACTCGCCGCGATGTTGCCGTTCCATCCCTCTGCCTCGTTTTGTCTGGGTTAATTTTCTCTCCCCACCCTCGGTGGTGAATTCTTTTCCGTGCGAGTAAAGTAGTAATCCATGAATTCCGCTTTACTCATCGTCGCCATCCTCTTGGCCGCACTAATCCTCTGGCTCGCCGCGCAAATCTTCCAATCCCAAAAGAAAAGCTCGGCCCTCGAATCCCAGCTCACCGAGCTCCGCCGTGACCTCCTCTCCATCGCGCAAACACAGTCCCAGAGCGCCGGCCAGATCCAGGCCATCGGCACCTCCGTCTCCCAGCGCCTCGAAAGCGTCACCAAAGCCCTCCACGACGGCGTCACCAGCTCCGCGCACATCGCCACACAAGGCCAAACCGCCATCGCCGCCGAGCTAAAGAACACTCGCGAGCAAATTCTCCAGCTTCAGGAGCAAATCGGCGCCGTTCACGAACAAAGCCGTGGCCTCTCCCTCGCCACGCAATCCATCGAGAACATTCTCGGCGGCACCAAGACCCGCGGCCTCCTCGGCGAAGTCACCCTGCAGCGCCTCCTCGAAGATTCTCTTCCTCCCTCGCAATTTTCCTTGCAGTACCGCTTCTCCACCGGAGAAGCTGCCGACGCGGTCATCTTCCTGCGCGACAAAAAACTCATGGCCATCGACTCCAAATTTCCCCTCGATGCTTTCCGCCGCATCGAATCCGACGGCGACGAAGCCCGCCGCGCTTTCGCCACCGCCGTCAAAGGCCACGCCGATTCCGTCGCCAAAAAATACATCGTCCCCAACGAAGGTACGCTCGACGTCGCCCTCATGTTCGTCCCGTCCGAAAATGTTTATTGTGAAATGCTCAACACGCTCGACGCCAAAGGCCAGGCCATCGACGCCTACTGCCGCGACAAAAAAGTCGTCGCCGTCTCTCCCAACACGCTCTACGCTAACCTCTGCGTCATCGCCATGGGCATGCGCGGCATGCAGATCGAAGAAAACGCCCGCCGCATTCTCAGCAGCCTCGACGGCATGAAAAAGCAAATGGAAACCTTCGCCGACGTCTTCGAAAAACTCGGCATCCACCTCAAGAACGCTCAGCAGAGCTACGCCGAGGCCGACAAGCGCTTCGAAAAAACCCAGGACACTCTCGGCGGCATGCTCGGCCAAGCCCCTGCCCAAGCCACCCTCCCGCTCCCCGACCCAAAGTAAGCGCGCAAACCGCCGTCTACCGAGGCCATACACATCATGTCCCTTATTTGGCGTATCCTGTTTTTATGAGCAGGACGAACATCGAACTCGACGACGCCTTGGTCCTAAAAGCGTGCAAACTCACACGCCTCAAGACAAAACGAGAGATCGTAGACAGCGCGCTCAAACTCCTTGTGCGCTCCGAAGCGCGTAAGGGCATACTTCGATTTTACGGAAGCGGAGTCTGGAAGGGAGATTTGAAGGTCACGCGGAGAAACCGCGTTTGATTCTCGTCGAACGCCGCCGTTTATGGAGTGCGGCAGCAGCCTTGCTGCCGCTTTCACAGCGTTAGCCGCTCGCAAGGCGTCACAAAGCGCTTAGCTCCCTCCGTGCCCTCTGCTCTGTGCCCTCCGTGTTAAATCCTTCTCTCGTCCAAAAGAAAACGGGCGCCGGCCGGATTGTCCGACGCAGCGCCCATTTTCTTACTGCGGTTAACTCAGTTTTCGTTTTCAGCTCCGTCGCGATCGAAATGGAAAAAGTCAAACAAGTCTCCGAGCGCCGGACTATTCAGCGGCACATAGGGATTGTCGTCATCCACCACCGGATTCGGGAAATTATCCCGGCTCCGGCCCGTCAACGGCTTCAAATCCCAGTTCCTCTCGATGAACTTCAAGATCGACACATGGTCGGTGTATGTATGATTGATGCGCCCGCCCTTGGTGAACGGCGACACAATGATCAGCGGGATGCGCGGCCCATCGCCGAAGAAGTCCAGCGGCTGGATGTATCCCGAGTCGTAGTAACCGCCGCCTTCGTCGAAGGTGACGATCAACGCCGTCTCCGCCATCAGTGCCGGATTGGCATTCAGGTGGTCGAGCACCTTCTTTAACATGCCTTCGAAAAGGTCCAGCTTCGACGATGCCGGGTGTCCGTCCAGCAAGCCGTCCGGCTTCAGAAACGACACGGAAGGCAGCGTATTATTATCGACTGCCGCGAAGAAATCCGTCGCGTCCTTGATGTGCGCGGTCCGTTGCGCCGTATCGCCCATGATCTTCGAGGCATACGATTCGAAGTTGCAAATGTTGCAGTAAGCGGCGCCGATCGGCTGACCCGCCACGGCCGCGGCGTACGCCCCGCCGTAATAGGCCCAAGACACTCCCTTTTCATTCAGTGCCTCGCCGATTGTGCGTACATTGCTCGGCGGGATGGAACCCCCTTTAGCAATGCCCTTGGTGTCTACCGTGCCGTCCGGCAAAAATCCCGGCGAGTCATTGTTGACCATATAGAAGTGCCCGGGTTCGCAGTTGGAGTCGGGATGGTAAGGCAGCGAGGCCAGGTAATCCGTAATCGCCTTAATCCCCGGCTGCGTCGTATCGCCGCACTCCGTGAGGTTGCCGTCGAAATTGATGTCCACCGTGTACTGGTTGTTTGAGCCTGGCAGCGGATCGGGGTTGGCTATGTGTGACGGCGGTGTCGTCGCGTTGAAGTTGTTGTCGCTCCAGAAGATCGCGTCCCCGCTGCCGAGCATCACGTGATTAGCGGCCGTCCCGCCCATGAACGATTGATGGAAATTGTCGCTCATCGAATATTCATCCGCCAGCCGCTTCAGCACCGGCGCGTCTCCCGCCTGCACGTTGTAAAACGCCATCGAATTCCCGCCGCCGTTGTCATCGACTTGGTTGGGAATGGGAAAGCTGAAGGGATCAGGTTCGCTTGTATAAGACGTGATGACGAAGGGATACAGGTCGCTCAAGCAGCCCGAGGGATTTTGCCGCGTGGCGTTGGCGACGTTGCAATCGGATTGTTGCCACATCTCGAACAGACGGTGCGTGGTGTCCCCTGTGTAGGAATCGTAGGGAAGGTCCGCGCCCTTCAGCGGAAATGGTCCGTTCCGGAGTGCATTGAAATTCTGTATTCGCGAATCGAAATCTGGGAGCTCAGCAGTTTGTGGGGCCCCAGACGCACCGGTGGTCAGCAGGTTGAGATCGCCGAGTTCTAACGACGGCTCGATTGCAGCCAAGAAAGCGGTCGGCGTGGACGGGGGAAATGGAGGCGGCTCTCCTGTGGCGGGGCTGGGTGAAAAGTTCAGGGTAGGAGCCGGCAGCGTCGTGTAAGGAGCCTTCTCGTTCTTGTTCAAGCTGATGAAGTATTCGGTTCTGAATGGTGCTACCGCCTGGAATTGTGCCGCCTTCGAGAAATGCGGCCCGGGCGTGCCGTCTGCATGGATAATTCCCTCCGACAGCAGGTTCTTGACGCTTTCCCCTTTTTTCGGCTTATAGGTCGCAAAAACATGATCGAACGTGCGGTTTTCCCCGATCAGCACAATCACGTGCTTAATCGGCGTAGCCGTCTTGCTCTTTTCCTTGGCTTCGGCCGAACCCACCAGCAATCCTCCGAAGCTGAACTGCACAATCGTAATTCCCACGAAGACGGTCTTGATGCACTGCAGGCCCTTCGTGAACACGTCCTTCAGATGCATAGTCGCTCCTTATTCTCATTAGTCCACGCAGCCAACTTTCGTCTGCGCTTGGGCCGGGAATGGGACAATGCGCCTCGGGAGTTACAACCGGATTGCCTCTTTGTGAAAGCCCAATGACACGGCTAGGAAGTCCCCGTGACAAATCCCGGACAAATTGTCGCCAAAATACTTCCCGCCGTTCACACTCGGTTCATGCCCGCCCGTGCCACAGCCATTTCCGGCTACGCGTTTTCAATCTGGCAACCGGCTGAGCAGCCGGCCGCTCTTGGCAGCGTCAAACTGGCCGTGTCTCACGGGCCGCCGTCGCCTTCGCTCTTCGAAAATGGCAGCCCGGAATTACCGCTGTCACTTGCGTGCCGCGCTCGCTGGTCTCGATTTCCAGCCGCCCGCCGAGCTGTTTCACTCTTTCTTTCATTCCTACAATTCCTACGCCAGCGCCTTTGCCCACCGAGGAGCGGTCCAGCACTCCGTTCGGTATTCCCCGCCCGTGATCGCTGATCGTAATCGCTAACCCGTCTGCGATGTGCTCGATCTTTACCTGCGCCTTGTTGCTTCCCGAATGCAGGTGAATATTTGTAAGGCTGGCTTGCACGATCCGGAAGATGGCCAGTTCCGCTTCTTCGGATAGCCGCTGCAAACGCTTCGGCATTTCCCATTCCACTTCGAGGCCCTCGCGCCGATTGATCCCGCGCAAGTACATCTGGATGGCGGCCTCAAAACCGCATTCATCCAGCATCGGCGGGTGCAGCAGGTAAGAAAGGGTTCGAATCTCGTCGGCGATCTCTCTCGTTAGAGATGCGCTCTCCGAGAGCCTCTTGCTGGATTCTGCTATCAACGAGGTCGCCTGCTTCTCCACCATGGTGAGATTCATCGCCAGCACCGCGAGTTTTTGTCCGGTGCTGTCGTGCAGCTCGCGTGCGATGCGGCGTCGTTCGTCGTCCTGCGATTGGCTCAGCCGTCTGGAGAACTCCCGCAGTTCTTGTTCATTTCGGTAGCATTCGATCGCGATAGCCGCCAGATGGATCGCGCGTTCAATGATTTCTGCGTCTGGCTTGGGCCAACGCTCGCGCTGCGGATAAGCCAGTGCCAACGCTCCCAGAATTTGCTTTTCTATCGATAAGATCGGCAGGAAACATGCCACTTGCAAGCCTTCTCGCAAAGCCGATTCGCGGTGCACCGCAAAGAGCGGATCGCTGTTGATGTCCCCTACCGTGAGTGCTCTTCCATGCTTTCCAGCCGCGCTGCCGAATCCCGCGTACGGTCTTTCTTGGTTGTCAATTTCTTCCTTCCAGCTGTCTGGCGCTTTCGGCCCAGCCACTGGACGCAGCCGTACTCCGTCGCTATCCAGCAAGAAGACCGCGGAGATTGCTCCCGGCGACTTGGTATCGATAAAGTTGCAAAGTTCATTCAATACTTCCAGCATTGGGACGCCATGCCCCAGCATTTCAAGTAGTTTCGTCTCGGTTGTCATTAGCTGGGCCTTCCTTCCTCCTTCTTCCTCCCCGCGCGTGCTTGGCCCCAAGAATCCTTTTGCAGCGAAGGGAGCGCGACCAGATTCCTGTTGCGAAACCAGGACCTTCTGTCGAACCAAGTCCGTCGTCGCTGCTGGTCTGAGGGGGTCGATGACGATACTGCGAGAATCCAATGAATGATGTCTGTCGCGTTCGCGACACCCTCTTCTCCACTCACGCACTCTCCTTCCAGATGTCCAAAACATGACAGACCGCTTGTTACGTTCCGTGTTTTCCTGTCTCAAATTCTCTTGTTCGTGGGAGCGTTCGCTGGAGGTGACATATGGGGTCTTTACGGTTGTTGATAGCAGATGACCACGAAATCTTTAGAGCTGGCCTGCGCTGGCTGCTTGAACTTCAGCCCGGATGGCAGGTCGTCGCCGAGGCGGCTAACGGGCGCGAAGCCGTCACCAAGGTCGCCGAGACGCGGCCCGATGTCGCACTGCTGGACATCGGAATGCCTGTTCTTAACGGTCTGGACGCGGCCCACGAGATTGTCCACAGCGGCGCGCGCACAAAAATCGTGATGCTCACGGTGTACGATTCGGATGCCATGATTCACAAGGTTTTGGCCTGCGGCGCACGCGGCTATGTCTTCAAAACCGACGCCGCGCGCGATCTTGTCAATGCTGTCAAAGCCGTGCAAAGCGATACGACCTTCTTCACTGCTAAGGTCGCCGAAGTTGTCCTGAACGGTTTTAACAATAACCGTTCGCGAACGCATGCGGACGAGTCGCCCGCCAGCCGTCTCACCGTCCGGCAACGCGAAATAACCCAGCTTCTCGCCGAAGGTCGCAGCACCAAAGAAGTGGCCACCTTGCTGGACCTCTCGGTTAAGACCGCGGAGACGCACCGCGCCAATATCATGCGCCGATTAAGCTGTCACTCCGCCGCGGAGTTAGTGCGTTACGCGCTGCGCAATCAGATCATCGAGGCGTAATCCGTTTGCGGGTTATATCGGACCCTGCATACGGCGTACTTCGCCGCGGACATCCGATCGCTTCCCCGAACTTAGGTGGCTAAGAGGCCTTGGCTTCGCGCTAATTGGTCGCCGTCTCCTGGAAGTAACTAATGGTGTAACTGTCCGAAATGAGACAGACTTCGTTTTCTTACCGCCATATCATCAATGTGGAGGGGTCTACATCTTAGCCGCCCATTACCCTGGACGGCTTCGACCATTCCGCGTATGGCTTCCATAGCAAAACTAGGTCAGGCCGAAATCCAGTCTGATCGCAGGAATGTCCGTCCGGACAGCACGGCTTCCCACCGACGCCGGCCCCTCCGCGTCCTTTTTATTCATCGCGATGCCGACACAGTGGACTCCTGCGTGCAAGAGCTCGAGACAGCGCAATTTGTTGTTAGCACCGACGTGGTCTTGACTTTGGCGCAGTGCACCGAGCTGCTCCGCTCCCAATCTTATGATGTCGTCGTTGCCGAGTACCCCAGCCCGAGCTGGAAGGGATCGCAGGCTCTGCAACTCCTTCAGCAGACTCTGCAGGAGATCCCTCTCGTCTTCGTAACCACCGCCATGGGAACTAAATCCCTCACGGAATTAATCGCTTGCGGCGCTTTCGATTACATTGAACAGGAACATATCACTCAGTTGCCTATGGCTATTCGCCGCGCGCTGAACGAAAAAGACCTGCGCGCAGAGCTGGAAGCAGCCGGAAAGGCCTTGCGGCATTCGCAGTCGCTGTATCGTGCACTTGCGGATAATCCCACCTGTGGAATATGCCGGTGCGATGCGCAAGGAAGGTTTCTCGACGTCAATCAGGCACTGGTAACGATGCTTGGATACGCAAGCATAGAGGAACTTTTGGCAGCAAATCGAGCGTTCGAAGTCGTCCTCGATCTTGGTCACCCAGCTCCATCGGCCGACCCATCCCATGAAGCGGTGAGCATCGAACCTGTCGAAATCGAGTGGAAACGCAAAAACCAAACAACTCTAAGAGCCAGGCTCAGCGGCCGCGGGGTCTATAACGACCGTGGAAATTTTGTTGGTTACGAGATCATCGTTGTCGACATCACCGAACAGCGCGCCCTGGAAGATCGCCTGCGCCGCCAGGCCTCCAGCGATTCGCTTACCGGCTTGGCCAATCATCGCCGTCTCTTCGAGGTCTTGCACGCCGAGATTTGCCGCTCCAAACGTACCGAGCGGGACTTCTGTCTTCTCTTGCTGGACCTCGATGGACTAAAAGAGATCAACGATCGATTTGGTCACCTCGCCGGAGATCGCGCACTTTGCAGGCTGGCGCAGACCCTGACCGACTGCTGCCGGTCCATCGATACCGCCGCACGGCAAGGCGGCGATGAGTTCGCCCTGGTCCTGCCGGAGGCTAGCGTCGCCGCCGCCACCGTGGTAGCACGGCGCATTTGCGACCTTCTAGCGAAAGATGCCGACGAGCCGGTCCTTTCCGTCAGCGTGGGAGTTGCCAGCTATCCCAAGGATGCCGATACCATCGGCACTCTGTTGTTCGCCGCGGACCGGGCTCTGTATGCCATGAAAGACCAGCAGCCAAAAGCCGCTCGGGCTGGTCACTTCTAACCCGGCGGTAGTGGACCTACCTCAATTTGATCGGGGCACGACGTGGAAACGAGGGCGAGAGTAAACGATAATCATTTTACCTCACGCGATGGCTTGCAAGCGCGCCGCTCGCAGCACGCTTCGGGAAATGAAATTCAGTATTTGTTGATAGCGGAAGAACAGCTTCTCCAGTCGATCTCAGGCCGTGCGCCTCTCCCGGAAATCCTGCATAAAATCTGCACCGCTCTCGATTCGGAGATTGGCAACATAATTTCGCTCTTTTCCCTGCCCAATGACGAAGCCACCGGCCTGGCCGCGATTTCCCGTAGCGCAACACTTTTTGGTTTGTATAATTTCTGTTCTGCGGATGTTGTTGGTGGCAATGGTGAATTGCTTGGATCTCTGGAGATGTACTGCTCCGCTCCTCGCCGCCCGTTTTCCAGCGACCTTCCCTTGATTGAACGCGCAACGTACCTGGCCGCGGTTGCCATCAGCCGTCACAATGACGCGGAAGGCAATTTTTAGCTTCACCTGCCCACGTCCACGGTTGTTTCCGTCAGTCGTGCAACACAACACTCAAGAGGGAAGTATTGACCTCGATCACGCCATTATATTTGATGAATCCCATCTTCCTGAATTTGTTCATGAACAAATTCACCCGCGTCCTCGTCGTGCCGATCATCTCCGCCAGCGTCTCTTGCGATACCTTCGGAAGCACTCTCTGAGGTTGGTCTTGCTTGCCGTATCGGGCCAGCAACAGCAGCGTCCGAGCCAGCCTCTTCTCCGTCGAGTTGAATAGCTGATCCACCAGGTCCTCTTCCACGCGGATGTTCCGTGTCAGCACGAAATTGATGAACAGGTCGGATAGGGCATGCTGTTCGTGAAGCACCCGTTGCATTTCACTTTTGTCAATCACCAGCACCGTGCTCGGTGCAACCGCAGTGGCATTCCCCATGCGAACCGTCTGGCCTGCCAGGCACCCCTCGCCGAAAAACTCGCCGGGTCCCAGGATGGCGATGATCGCCTCTTTGCCGCTTGCGCTAACCGCCGTGATCTTCACGCCGCCTTCTTGTATGTACATGACGCTTTCGGCGGCGGCGCCTTGAGAAAAAATGATCTCTGTTCTCTTGAACTGTTTCATCTTTCTCGTCACGCCAGCGGAATCTAAAAACGCCCGCGCATCGAATTCGCCCTTCTTCCTGGCTATGCTCTTGGATGTGCTGTTGCTGGGACTCATAGATTGTGTTTACTCCCACCTGAGAAAATGTGTGCAGCGCCTTTGACTGTTCCTGCGTCCCCAAAGAATTTTCTTGCATCGTCTGGCCCGGAGTTTCTTGACCCTGTTCGCTTGCTGCTCCCCGCTGGATTTTCTCTTCAACAATCTTTCTGACTGTCTCCAGCGGAACTTGCTCGAAATGTGTTTTCGTTTTGAGCACTGCAAACCTCTTCGATTCGCCTTCACGCTAACAGGCCCGAAGTCGTACGGGTTATATCTTTTGCAAATCTAGCTGTGGCGTTAGTCGGGGCAATGCTGCTCGTTTACGCGAGTCTGGTGGTGTCACGTATTGCTCAGAGCCGAACCCGTGCTTTTACGCCCCGCTTTTTTCACTTGCAGGACTCGCTACGATGAGATACGATAACGTCACGTTTGTTTAGCGCGCCATCGCGAAAGGAGACTATATGAACGGCGCTCAAAAGAAAACCGTGTCCATGCACTTCAAGACCATGGTGCAAACGGATGTCCCGCAAGGTCGAGAAGGAAAACACAAACCCATCGTCACCACGATCCTCAGGGATCTCGATCGTCTAAGGCCTGGTTCCGCACTCAAGGTCCCGTTGGCTGAATTGGTGCTCTCCAAGGAAAAAGTTCGCTCGGCATTAAATCGCGCAACTCGCAAGGGTGGACGCAAGGTTGCCACCGCCAGCGACGCCACGTTCTTATACGTCTGGAACGTCGCCGATTAGCTGCTCTCGGTCACTCCCTTACGCCGCTCCCACGTACCTCCCGTGTAACCGAAGTTGGCGCATAGCAACTCCGCTTTGCTCTTTTCTCTCCAGTGGTATGTTTGCCCAAACAAATTCGGCGCGCAGGGCCTGCTCTTGACCGCCGCCGCGAATCTCTTGATGTTCACCATCGTCGCCTTAGTCAGTGTTGGGGTACCCCCACCCCGGGCGTCGCCACCCGCGGGCAGGGCGTGCTTTTGGTGGGTTGCCGGCACTTTTTAAGGTACGGGAGCAAGTCAAACCCCGCACGCTTGAAACGCACAAGCATGCGGCACACCGGTTCAGAAGCCCATTTGGGCGCAGCCGAGATCCGTCAGATCCTCCTCGGTTGCGCGGCCCTTGAAGTCGACCTCGAAGTCCATGGCGGCGAAGTCGGGGGCCGAACGCCCTTGGAGAAAGGCTTGCTTTTGTTTTGGAAGATATGCGCGATTTTTCGGGCAGTCAGGCGCAGAGCCGATGTAGATGACACTGGCGTACTCGCTGCCCGCGTGCTCGTCGGCGACGGCATGGCAGATGTCCGTGTGCCAGAACACCGTGTCGCCGGGCATGACCTCCGGGATTGAGACCAGGCCGGCGATGAGATCGGTATGCCACTCCGGGCTGACCCCGAGCGCACGCCCCGGGGCCGCTCCGCAAAGATCAGCCTCGGCCACGTCGTCCTGAAGCGCGCGAAGGAGCACGTAGGCAATGCCCGCCGCGATCGGAATTAGGCGTAGAGTGCCGTCTTTGGGCCCTTGCCGTGTCAGCGCCGTCCAGCCCTGATAGGTGCGGAACATGCTGCACACCGCCGGCGACGGAATTTCATGGGTGTTCAAGCGGTGCGTGGCGTCGAACGGGTCATACCCTTGCCAGTCACCGGCGAAGATGTTCTGGTACACCTGCTGATAGCCGGCGTCGATCCAGCGCTCGACGGTGCCTGCATCCATGTGCGGGGAAAGTCCAAGCGTCTTGTCGCCGGGCTGACGCCGGCGAACACGGTCCGCATAGGTGCACTGCCGGTCGGGATTGAAGACGCCTTCGTATTTCCAGAGGCGATCGAGAAAAGCGCGCGTCTCGGCGAGCCTCGCGTCCTGCCGCGCCATGACCTGCGGCTTGGACCAGTAGACGTTGAAGACTTGCGGCTTCCCGGCTTTCAGCGCGGAGAAGTACTTGTCGAGGCTCCGTTTCTCGCCTTCCAATTCTTCGTAGTGGTTGGTCTCGAGATACTCGCCGACTTGCGCGAACCAGTCGCGGGCGAGATCGGCGGGGAACACTCCGCGAACCACCGCACAGCCGGATTTCCGGATCGACTGACGGAGTGCCTCCGGGACCGTGTTGTTGCGTATGTCGCGGTAGTCGAACTCGGGCACAACGGCGCGCTCTGCGGCGACCTCCTTGCGGATGATGTCGACGGCTCGGCGGACGTGGTCCTTCACGTCTGCGAAGGCGCGTTGTAAGGCCGCGCGACGCGGCGCGAGCTTGCGCTTGAAGGCGATGATCTGATCACGTACGTCGAACTCTGGGCCCATAGCCGCTGCCCTTCCGCCAATAGCCATGGTTTATCCCTCCTCCGTGCCAACTCCGCGAAGACACGATTCAGTGCCTGGTGCGGAAGCAATAGTAAACAGTAAACTTTAAATTGAAAAGAGTGAATGGAATTGCGGTTGCAGGTCATTGCGAGAATAATTGAAGAACAGCTAAAGGGCGTCGCACTGGAAAGCAGAAATCCATTTGTCCGGTAAGCGCTAATCAGACATGTGGACACTACGTCGACAGGATTCAAGGCCACCAGGCCAAAGCCGATCGACTAAAAGAATCCACTTGCTCGATTACCGCTGCAAGAGCTCCATCCGGCAATTCGATATGGGGCGGCCTCGCACACTACAACGGTTGGTGTTTATCAAGTCCTGATTTTCACAACGGCGCCATGCCATCGCTCCGTTTTCAAATGCGCGAAAGTTGACTCGACTCGACGCTCGTCATCCCGGGCCAGGTATCTTTGCAAACGGGAAGGGCGTATGCTTCTCGAAATCACTTCCGCAATAGAAGGCATTACCTTCATGCGAAGCCCCTGCCGAGTTCTGCCCGAGTTTATCGTTCTTTTCATGTGCGCCCTGATCATGGGGTCTTCGTCGGCGCTCGCCCAAGAGAAGAAGGGGGCGCCGGAGTGGAAGCCGGCTATCCTCCCCGCCGATGCGCTGGCCTATGGCGAGGCGCTCAACGATCACGCACCTCCTAAGCTGAAGGCATGGTGCGAGGAGTTTGCCCGCAAGGAAATGCCGAAGCGCCGGATTGACCCCAGGGAAACGATGGGCGTTGTGGACAGGCAATTTCCCAAGAACAGCGACGAAGCGCGAGACGCTGCCATCTATTTAGTCTCTTATCTGTCTTACGTCGCTGAGGACGACAACCAGCGCGAACTCGCTCACCGAGTCCGCCAAATGGATGGGCAGATGCAAGACATTCAGCGGCAGATCGAAACCATCCGCAAGAATGACCCAAACCCAAACAGCGTGGAGAACAGCCGTTGGACGCGAACTCCTCAACAGGTGAGACAGCAGGAGGAACTGGTTCAGAGGATGGCGCGGCAGTTCGCTGAACTAGGTGAGGCGCGCAAGCGGACGATCAAAGAGCTTTCCATCTCGCGCAAACGCGTAGACGGATTCTTAGAGGTGCTCGACCTCAGCCACAAGCGGATGGACGGCATCGAGGCGTCCATCCTCAGCGAGTTTCAATAACCCTGCCGCATGCCGCTTGACCCGTGTCTCAGTCTTCTTGGGCGATTCCTGACCTCTAATTCCCGACCTCCTCTTCGTCCTCACCTACCTTGGTTCCCCGCATCCCCGACCGGGCCGGGGCGCGCGTTTTGCGTCCCAGATAGTTCTGCGGGGCGTGCGGAGATTCCTCTCTGTAGGTTTTGCTTTCAACTACCCTAGTGAGGTATAGAAAACTCGACCCGGCTGGCTGACATTTTCAGGTCGGTACTCGGCGGATGGGGACAGACGGAACGTTTCCCTTTCTTCTGTGAGCGTGAATATGGGAAGCGGGATTACGCTGAAGGGCATACCACCCGCCGCCAGCTACCGGAAAACGTCCCGTCGGTAAGCGATTTCCCCCGATTTCCCCACGAGAGGGCACAATGAAAGACTTCAGAGGCAAAGTCGCGGTGATTACTGGTGCGGCGAGCGGCATCGGACGTGGGATGGCCGAGCGATGTGTTAGTGAGGGCATGAAAGTAGTCCTGGCCGATATCGATGAAGCTAATCTCACCAAAGCAGAAACTGAACTGAAAACCGCGGGCGGAACTGTGCTTGGTGTGAGGACGGACGTCTCAAAACGGAGTGACGTCGAACGGTTGGCTCGGCAAACGCTCGATGCATTTGGCCAGGTGCACTTGCTGTTCAACAACGCCGGGGTCGCTGCCGGTGGGGCGGCATGGGAGGCAACCTGGAACGATTGGGAGTGGGTAATCGCCGTTAATTTATGGGGCGTGATCCATGGGGTCAAGGTGTTCACGCCGCTAATGCTTGCACAGAATACGGAGTGCCATATCATCAATACGTCCTCGGCCGCCGGGCTCATCGTCGGTGGCGGCTTCGGTCCTTACGCGGTGACGAAGCATGCGGTGGTAGCGCTCTCAGAAAGCCTGTACTTAACGCTGCAACGACGGAACTCGCTGGTCAAAGTATCGGCTCTCTGCCCAGGGCTGGTGCGGACAAACATCGCCAACGCCGAGCGCAACAGGCCAGCGGAGCTGCGTAACGAACCGGTGACGATGACCCCGGAAATGCAAGCCGGTCTGGCCGCATTTGCGGCTGCCATGGAGGCGAGCATGCTTCCGCTGCAAGTCGCGGACGTGGTCTTCGATGCAATCAAGAAGGAGCAGTTCTATATTCTTCCCCATCCCGAATGGACTGAAGTAATCCAACTGCGAACGGACAAGCTGCTCCGAATGGAAAATCCGCAAAGCGCTGCAGCAACGGTTGCGAAACTCATAGCGCGTCCTATTCCCCGATAAAGACAGCCGAGGCCAGCACGGTGACCGGATCGCGCAGCTTCCCCTCGCCCACGACACTACCACTCGTTTCAGCGCTAGCCTCAGCCCCAGCTACGGCCGCTTGCTCGGTCTTTACGCCGCACGCTGAACGAAGATTCCCGCGAGATATTGTTTGTAGCGCACGGCAAGAATGGACCAGAGAACGACCACAACAATTGCCAGAGGAAGCCCCTCGGGAGCCATTAGCGCGTGGAAGAAAAAGATGTTTACGAGCACCGGTCCGAGCAAAACAAGCGCTAGCGGCACAAATTGGTTCACTAAAAGCAGCACGCCGCCGAGCACCTGAATGCCGAAAACCACGATCCAGTAGTGCGAAGCGAAAATCGCTCCACCGAATTGGCCGGCTAGTACCCCCTTGGGAGGCGGCAAAGGTATGAAGTGCAGGAATCCGTTTAAGCCGAATACAAGAAAGATAAGCCCCAGCAAGTAGCGTGCGATGGTCGATGCAATTTTCATTTGCCTCTCCGGTGCGTGGATTTTTGCTGCTTACAGACTGGCCTGTGCGTGCACTTTCTCAGGCGAAGGCGCCAGGAAAGTTTGCGAATCAACTTCTCCGGTCATCAATTTCTGGGTCCCTCCGGTCGCAATGAAGTGTATATCCGTAATGCCCATGAATCCAACGCGGTGCGCAGATACGGTGTGACGCAGAGTATGAGAATGGGGAAAAAGCAGGTCCCTCGCTACGCTCGGGATGGCAGGGGCGTGGCGAGATGAACTCGCCGCTACAAAGTGGGGCGCGCCAGCCAGATATCGACTGTCAACTGCCTCTACTCTGTCCGCAGGGCGCGCATCGGATCGATCGTCGCCGCACGCCACGCCGGCACCACGCAAGCCGCGACGGCCACCAGCAGCAACAGCAGCGCCGAGGCTAGCAGCGTGAGCGGGTCGCGCGAGCTTCCGTTCGCCCACGACACTACTACTTTGTTTAGCGCTACGCTCAGCGCGAGGCCGATCGCCACGCCAAAGCCCAGCATCGTTCCCGTCGACGCCAGCACCAGCCGGATGATGCTGGTCCGCGGCGCGCCCAGCGCCATGCGAATCCCCACTTCCTGCGTCCGCTGCGTCACCGCGAACGACACGACGCTGTACAGACCAGTCGCCGCGAGCGCCAGGGCCAGCACGGCAAACAGCGAAAACAGCGTGGCGATAAATCGCTCCTGCCCCCAGCCCTGCGTCTCCAGCCACCACAAAAGCGTGTGGTCCGAGACCACCACCATCTCCGGATTCAATTGCCGCAGCCGCTCCTTGATCGCTCGCAGGACCACGTCCGTATTCCCCGTGGCGCGCACCAGCAGCGCTTCGTCCGGAGGTAGCACAAAGCTGTACGGCAGGAAAATCGCCGGCTTTATGGGATGGTCTAAGCCATCATTTCTCGCGTCGCCCACAACTCCGATGATTTGCAGCCATTCATCCGGCGCCGAAGCCAGCAGCAGCGACGGCTGCTCGACCTTTAGCATCGGGCTGCGCACGCTCTGCCCAATCGGATCGCCATCGCCGATGAATTGTTTGACGAACGACTGGTTCACCACCGCGAAGTGCGCCGCACGCAGCGTTTCTGCTTCGTCGAACACACGCCCCGCCAGCAGGGGAATACGCAAGGTCAGAAATTCCTGCGGGCTCACCAGGCAAAACATGGCCTGCGCGTCGGTCAGCGACGGTTTGCTTTGCACCTGGACTTTCGCGGTGAAGCCGCCGAATCCGGGGAACCATGTGGTGGAAACGCTCGCGGTATCCACGCCCGGCGCTTCGGTGATCGTCTTGCGCACCAGTTCGTTCGCGTTCAGCCGCCCCTCCCACGTGGGATTCGCCCCTTTTGGAAAACCGATGTTCAAGGAAAGTACATGGTCCGGCTCGAATCCCAGCGGCGTGTGGATGCGCGCCACAAACGCCCGCATCGCCGCGCCCGCCGCGGCCATCAGCACCAGCGTGAGCGCCACCTGGCCAGCAATCAGCAGCCGGTGCGTATTCCGGTTGTGCGTGCTGCCGGTGTGCTTCGCGTTGCTTGCCTGGATTAAATTGCCGAGCTGCGGACGCGAAAGCTGCCAAGCCGGCGAAACGCCGAAAAGAATTCCGGTCAGCAGCGCCACCGCCGCGCTGAACGCCAGCACCGCGGCGTTCACGTGAATGGCGGCTTCATGCGGAAAGGAATAGTAGGGAAGAAACGTAGCCAGCGCCGAAACACCTTTGTACGCAACAAGTACGCCCAGCGCCGCTCCGGCGACCGACAGCACCACCGATTCCGTCAGCAACTGGCGAATCAGCCGGCTGCGCCCCGCACCAACGGAAACGCGCACCGCCAGCTCGTGCTGCCGCGCCGTTCCCCGCGCCAGCAGCAGGATCGAAACATTGGCGCACCCGATGACCAGCAGCGCCAGCACCGCGCCGAACAGCAGCGTCAGTGTTCCGGCGAACTTGCCCAGGACCTGTTCGTTCAAGCTGACGATCTTCACCTTGCGGTCCTGCGGAAAGTTTTTGTCCTGTTTGGCAAACTCGTCGACCAGCGCTTGGAACTGCGCTTCCGCTGCTGGGAATTTCGTGCCCGGTTTCAGCCTGACAAACGAAAGCCAGTACTCATTCGGGTCCGCCGTCGCCACAGCCGGGAGGTACACGTCGGAGTCGCCCCAGGTGAAACGCGGCGGCACAACACCGATGACGGTGTAGAGCTGATGATCCAACTCAATGGGCTTTCCAACCGCATCGCGACTTCCGCCAAACTGGCGCTGCCAGAAGAGATAGCTGAGCACCGCAACGGGAGCGGCGTTTCCTCCGGGGGCATCGGCCTCGGTGAACTCGCGGCCCAGTAGCGGCGGTACGCCCATGAATTCAAACAGGTTCGGCGAGTACAAACCGACATTCACAGAAACCGGTATCTGGTCTCCGGTCAGGTTTTGCTGGTTGCTCCGCTGCAAGAAAACATCGTCGAGCGAGGGAATCTTCCGCAACTCCTTGTATCCAGACCCGTTGACACGCAGCAACCCCCCGCGTTCGCTCTTCTTGTCGTTGAGCTGCACGTGCACCATGCGGTTGTTGTCTTTGTAGGGGTAAGGATCGAGCAGTACGCCATAGACAACACTGAAGATAGCGGTGGTGGCGCCGATGCCCAGCATCAGGGAGAGAATCGCTGTGATAACAAAGCCGGGCGACTTCCGAAACTGGCGAAACGCGAAGCGCAGGTCTTGCAACAGGTTCCGCATGGGTGTCTCCGTAACAAGGATACGGATATAGACGAAATATGTTTCCGTTGGATAGATGAACTTAGAAAGGATTTACTTTCGCCGCCCGCTCGTTCGCGGTCTTATTCGTAACGCAGCGCGACGATGGGGTCGACTTTGCTGGCGCGGCGGGCGGGCAGCCAGCTTGCGAACAGACCGGCAATCACCAGGATCGCGATCATGATCGCGAGAGCCAGCGGCTCGACGGAGCGCACTGCCGTGACGGAGCGCTCCAGCACGCGCCCGGCGGCCAGCGCGGCAATTATTCCCGCGGCAACGCCACAGAAAATCATGACGAGGCTCTGCCGGAGCACGAGCCAGACGACTCCGCGAGCGGTGGCGCCCAGCGCGATGCGCACACCGATTTCCGGCACGCGCTGCCCGGTCAAGTAGGCCAGCACGCCATAGATGCCGATGCACGCGAGCAGCAAAGCCAAGCCGGCGAAGACGCCGAATAGCAACAAAAGAAAGCGATGCTGATCCAGCGTGGAGCTGGCGAGTTGCTCCATGGTGCGGACTTCGTAGAGCACTTGATCGCTGGTGGCGCCGCGCACCTCCCGCCGCAGCGATTCCACGACGCTCAATGGCGCAACATTCGTGCGCACGGCCACGGACATGAGTTCGGACCAACGACGCAAGAATTTGTCTGGGAGCTGAGCAAAAGGATAGTAGAACTGCGCGCGCACTTGAGCCTGGTCATCGCCAGCGAGCCCCCAATGCCGCACATGGCCAACGACGCCCACGACAACAAAGGGGCCGTAGCCCATGTCCGGCATCCATAGGCGCTTCCCAACCGCGTCCTCGCCGCCGAAAGCGCTTTGCGCCAAAACGTCGTCAATCACGACAACGAGCTCACTGCCCATGCGATCGCGGTCGTCGAAGAAACGGCCTTGGTGCAAGGGAATGCTCATCACCTTCAGGTAGTCCGGCGTCACGCTGGTGGCCAGCGCCATGGGCTGCTTATTCGCCGGTGGCACGTCTGCGCTGGGCCAGTAGCCGAGTTGGTTGTTGCCCTCACGCATGGGGACGGTATCGACCGCCGCAACGGACTGCACTCCGGGCACGCGACGCGCGCGATCCAGGACATCCTGCCAGGCGGGACGAGTCCGCGCAGTATCTGCGAGCACTCCCGGCGAAAGCGCCATGCGAGTCACCAGCACGTTCTGAAGGTTCACGCCCGGGTCAAGCGATGACACGCGCAGCAATGTGCGGCCCAACATTCCCGCAGCGACCAACAGCACGACGGCCAAGGCGATTTCGGAGATCACGAAGGCGCTGTGCAGGCGTCGCGAGCTTCCGACAACCGTTCGCGCACCGGCGCGAAGCGTACGCTCCACGTGTTCCGCAGGAGCGCGCAAGGCCGGCGCCAGCCCAAAGAGAAGACCGCTCAACAGCGATGCGGCGAGGGCAAAGAGCAGCACATGCCAATCGAGCTGGACCTCTTCAGCGCGCGGCAACGTGCCGGGCCAGAAAGTCAGAAACGGGCGCATGCCAAGGTCTGCGAACAAAATGCCGAGCGCGCCTCCGGAAAGGCCCAATACCGCACTTTCCGTCAGGCATTGGCGCACCAATCGGCCGCGAGTGGCCCCCAGCGCCACGCGCATGGCGAGTTCACGCTCGCGGGAAACGGCGCGGGCCAGAAGCAAGCTGGCCACATTTGCGCAGGCAATCAGCAGCACTAAGGTGACGGCTCCGAGGAGCAGCCACAGCGTAGACCGCACGTCGCCAACTTCCGGGCGAAGCGGCTGGGCCAGAAAGCTGCGCTGCGCGTTTGTATCTGCGTACTGCTCGGCCAGGTGGCGCCCAATAAGCGTCAGCTCCGCCTGTGCCTGGGCTAGCGTGGCATCCGGCCGGAGGCGCGCGAGGACGTGAACTGGATGGGCTCCGCGACTGCGCACGTATCCTGCGATCTCCTGGCCCAGCGGGGTATAGACGTCCGCTTCATCTCCGTACAGCCGGAAGCCTGCGGGCACGATGCCAACAACCGTATAGCGCTTTTGGTCAAAAACAACTGACGCGCCGAGGGCGTCCGGCCTTCCGGCGAAGTGGCGCTGCCAGAAACTGTGGCCCAGGATCATCACGGGCGCGGCGCCAGTCCGGTCTTCTTCGGGCAGGAAGGCGCGGCCTTGCGCGAGATTCACGCATAAGACGGAAAACAGGTCGGGCGTGATTTCGCGAAGGTCGACATACTCGGGCTCTCCTGGCTCGCTGAGCGTGCCTCCGTTAAAGAGTGCCCCGGCCATCTGGAGAGAACGGCTTGCGCGCTGGCAATCGAGAAAATCGGGGTAGGCGACATTCTGTTCGCCATAGATCTCAGCGTTCCACGTATCGGTATGTCCGTGCACCGCGACCAGCTTGTCGGGCTGTGGATAAGGCAGCGGCTTTAGCAGCACACCATTTATGAGGGTGAACATCACGGTGGTCGCGCCAACGCCGAGCGCAAGGGTCAGGAGGGCTACGGCGGCAAACGCGGGCCGTTGGCGCAGGGTGCGAACCGCGTAGCGAAAATCCTGAACGAGGTCTTCGAGCCAGCGCGTGCCGCGGGCGTCGCGGCATTGCTCCTTGATTTGCTCGAGGCCGCCGAGGGCGAGCCGGGCGCGGCGCGCGGCTTCGTCCCGCGGCACGCCGGCTGCTATATGCTTCGCGACTTCGTCTTTGAGATGCGCGCGGAGTTGATCGTCGAGTTCGGCTTCGACGGCGTTGCGTCGGAGCAAGGCGCGGAGGCGGAAGAGAAGATCGCTGAACATGAGGCGCTCCCGGTTTAGGATGCAAGGTCGCGGACAGCGGCGCGTTCCCCTTTTGCTTCGACAGGAACGATACCGTTTCCCTTGCCAAAGTACAAGACGAATGGAAACTGCTTCCGTTTCAGCCCAGGAGCCGAGTGCGAGAGCCGCCGCGCTTACTGCTATTCGTAGCGCAGGGCAATGATGGGGTCGACTTTGGTGGCGCGGCGCGCGGGGATGTAGCAGGCGAGCACTGCGGCCAGCGCAAGCACCAGAGACACGGCGCCGAACGTAAGCGGGTCGTGCGCGCTGACGCCGAAGAGCAAGCTGCCGAGCAGGCGCATGGCGGCAAAGGCGACGAGCAAGCCGAGCGCTAAACCCGCGGCGGCGAGGCGCATACCCTGACCGACTACCAAGCCGAGCACGCGGCCGGTTTGCGCGCCCATGGCCATGCGAATGCCGATTTCGCGGGTTTGCTGGTTGACGGAATAGGAGAGCACCCCGTAGACGCCAACCACCGCGAGGATGAGCGCGAGCGCGCCGAAGACGGCGAGCAGCGCTGCGCCCATGCGCGGAGCCCACAGGCCCTGGCTTAGCAGTTCGCCGATGGTTTGCACGTTAGTGAGGGCGAGATTCGAATCGAGCGATTGCACCTGGGCGCGCACGGTGGAGATCAGCGCTTCGGGACGGCCGTTGGTGCGCACTTGCAGGGTCACGGCGGGAGAATAGTTTTGCGTCAACGGCAAATAGGCGAGCGGCTGCGGTTCCTCGCCGATGTTGTTCACCACCGTGTTGCGAACCACGCCGACGATTTCGCGCAGCGTGGGATCGCCAAAGAAGTGGAAGCGTTTGCCGACGGCATTTTCATTGGGCCAGAAATGCTTGGCCATGGCTTCGCTGGCGATGGCCACGGGCTTGGTGGTGGCACGATCGGAGTCGGTGAATTCGCGGCCGCCGATGAGCGGAATGCGGAGCGTTTCGAAAAAATTAGGAGCGATGTTGTTGAGCTGCGTCAGGGTTCCGCGATAGCCGGAGGCTTCGTCCTGGCCTTCCGGGAAGATGGTGCGCGCAAATCCACCGATGAGCGGCGGAGCATCAGCGATGGTGGCGGACTGGACACCGGGAGAAGCCTGGGCGCGCTCGATGACGGCGCGGAAAAATTGCTGGCCGTGACCTTCGTCGTAGTGCAGGGCGCCGAGATCGAAGTTGAACATGAAGAGGTTGGTGGATTCGAAACCGGGATCGATGCGCTGCGCATTTTGCATGCTGCGAATGAAAAGGCCGGCGCCAACCAGTGCAACCAGCGCGAGAGCGATTTCAGTGACCACCAACATGCTGCGGAAAGGGCTGCTTGCCCATCCGACGGTGTTGCCGCGGCCACCTACTTTCAGGACTTCGATGATGTTGGGGCGCGCGGCCTTCAACGCGGGGGCGACGCCGATGAGCACCGCGGTGAGCAGCGCGACGCCCAAGGTAAACAGCAGGACGTGCGAATCGAAGCCGAGATCGAGGTCGCTATCCGCGACGAATGGAGGACGGAACGACCACAATACGGAGCGCCCGCCATACGCGATGGCCAGGCCGGCTAGCGCAGATAGAAAGGCGAGCACCATGCTTTCGGTCAGGAGTTGCTGGATGACCCGGCCGCGGCTGGCACCCATCGCGGTGCGAACGCCGATTTCTTTCTCGCGGCTGGCGGCTTGCGCGAGCAACAGGTTGGCGAGATTGACGCAGGCAATCAGGAGTACCAGCCCGACGATGCCCATCATGAGTCCGCCAGCGAGGGTGATTTGGCTACGATTGTTGACGCCGACGGCGGCTTCGGCGAGAGGCGTCAGGGCCACGCTGCGGCCGGCATTATCGGTGGGGAAGGCGCTCTCGAGGCCGGCGGCAACCGTCTTCAGCGAAGCTTCCGCAGAGGATACGGAGACTCCGTTTTTCAAGCGGCCGTACACGACGGTCGCCAAAAACCGGCGCGTGTTGAAATTGTCCTTGAAGAAGCCGGCGAGCACTTGCGGGTACATGCTGACGGGAATCCAAACTTCCTCGGCGTTAAGAAAGGTGAAGGTGCCTTTGAAGCCGTGTGGGGCGATGCCGATGATGGTGTAGGGTGTGGCGTTGAGGGTGACGATCTGGCCGACAATATTTGGATTGGCGCCGAATTTGTTGGTCCACAGGCTGTAGCTGAGCACGGCGACATTGTTTCCGCCGGGCTTGGTGTCTTCATCGGGCAAGAAGAAGCGTCCGGCGGCGGGACGAAGGCCGAGAAGATCAAAATAGCTCGCGCTGACCATTTGCCCTTGAAGCTGGCGGGGTTCGGTGCCGCCGCTCCAGGTCACTGGGAGAGGGCCGACCAGGCAGGTCATCGCCGAGAAAAGCTGGGTCTGGCGCGCGTAATCCTGAAAATTCATGTAGGACATGCCGAGCTTGACGGTGTTGGCGGCGGTCACGCGCGTTTTGGTGTCGACGGTGTCCACCTCGACCACGCGCGAGACCTCCTTCACCGGCAGGGGATTGAGCAGGATGGCGTTGACCACGGTGAAGATGGTGGTGTTCGCGCCGATGCCCAGCGCCAGCGAAAGAATGGCGACAAAACTGAACGCGGCGTTCTTGGTGAGCATGCGGATTGCGTAACGTATGTCTTGCCAGAGAGTTTGCATGGTTTCATCCCCCAGGAATTCGAGGCTAAAATCGGGGAGTCGCTCGAGGCCGGCCCCAACCGGGGGCTGGCACACGCTATCAAATACGTAGACGGCTGAGGTGCCTTATTGTTTCTGGAAACAGTCTAGCCCCGACAACGTCTGTTTGGTAGCAGACCACATGAACCTCATCCATTGGCTGGATACCGCGGCGATCGACTTTCGACACGCGCTGCGGGTGTGCAGCAGAAACCCAGGATTTACGGCTGTCGGTGTGCTAACGCTGGTCCTGGGGATTGGCGCGACCACCGCGCTCTTCAACGTGGTGGAGACCGTGCTGCTGCGCAGCCTTCCCTACAGCCGTCCTGACCGGCTGGTGTCCCTGGCGGCCAGCGACAGCACCACCCTCAATGCAGAAAACGTGTCTTATGGCTTGGTGCAGGATTGGAAACAACGAAGCCACTCCTTCGATTCCATCGCGATGTTTCGCGGATGGGGTCCCACGTACACCGGCAAAGGCCAGCCAAAGGTGCTTCAGGGCATGCGCGTCTCGCACGATTTGTTCCCAACACTAGGTGTTTCACCAGAGTTGGGCCGGAACTTCTCGAGCGAGGAAGATCGTCCCGATCGCTGGCATGTAGTGATGCTGAGCCACGGCTACTGGAAGGAAGCATTTGGCGGGCGTCCTGGTGTGCTGGGCGAAACCATTCTGCTCGACCAAATTCCTTTCCAGATTGTTGGGGTGCTGCCGGAGACATTTGAGCCGGTCTTCAACCGATACTCGCGTTTGCCGCAAGTCTATGCGCCGCTCGGATACGATGCGTCGCTTCCGTACGCTTGCCGAAGCTGCCAGCATTTAATGAGCGTGGCGCGTCTGCGGGAAGGCGTTAGCGTAGGGCAGGCACGCGCCGAGTTGAATGGCATTGCGCATAACCTGGCACGCGATTTTCCGAAAGACTACCCAGCGGATTATTCGGCATTGGTGTTGCCGCTGCAGGACCGCGTGGTGGGGAAAGTCCGTGCGGCGTTATGGCTGCTGCTCGGAGCCACGGGTTTGGTGCTGCTGATTGCGTGCGTAAATGTCGCGAATCTATTGCTGAGCCGATACAGCGCGCGGCGGCGGGAGATGGCGGTTCGCGCGGCACTCGGTGCGAGCCGGTTTCGGCTGGCACGGCAACAGCTTACGCAGAGCACTTTGCTGACGTTGGTTGGCGGCGCCGGCGGAATCCTGCTGGCGCAATGGGCCCTTCCGGCAATCGCGAAGTGGGGACCGCCGGGGATTCCGCGATTGGCCGATGTCCGTCTTGATGCCGGCGTTTTGGTGTTCGCGCTCGCCGTGAGCATCTTGACCGGAATTTTGTCCGGGCTGGCACCGGCCATGCACGCGTCGCATACTGATCAGCGCGAGACCTTGCAGAGCGGCGGGCGCGGCTCCGTGGGCGCGATGCGAAAAGGCCTCAGGTCTTGGCTGGTTGTTGCGGAAATCTCGATTGCTTTCGTGCTGGCGGTGGGAACAGGGTTGTTGTCCAAGAGCCTCTATCGCGTGCTGGGAGAGTCTCCGGGGTTCGACGCGCAAAATGTGTACACGGTTGATTTCGGCTTGATCGGGCCGAAGTATGAGAAGGATCCGGAGATTGTGCAATTCGAGAGAGAGGCGCTCGAGAGCGTCGCGGAGATGCCGGGCGTGGAGCACGCGGCGATCGTAAGCACCTTGCCGCTGGGCGCAGGCTATGACCGGAGGGGTTTTCACATTAAGGATCGCCCGCTGCATTCGGACTCCGAAGCGCCTAGCGTGGACAGTTATTTCGTGAGTCCGGATTATTTTCCCACCATGAAAATCCCGCTGCGGCGCGGGCGAGTTTTCGCGCAATCGGACGCATCCCCAACGGCCGAGCCGGTGGCGGTAGTCAGCGAGAGCGCGGCGCAGCAGCTTTTTGGCGGAGAGGATGCGCTGGGCAAGGCCATTCAACTAGGCGGGCGCGACGAAAAAAAGCCGTGGGCGACCATCGTGGGTATCGTTGGCGACGTGCGGCAATACGGATTGGATTCTGCCGCCACAGCGGATGCGTACTTGCTGTATACGCATGAGACCTTTAGCTACCCAACTCTGGTGGTTCGAAGCCGCCTGGGGAGCCCGGCTTTGACTCGCGGTGTCGAGGAAAGAATCGCCAAGCTCGACAAGGACGTGCCGGTCACTGGGCCAGCCATGATGGAGGAACTGGTGGCGCGATCCGTTTCGCAACGGCGATTTGTGGTGTCATTGGTCGCAGGCTTTTGTTTTTTGTCGCTCGCGCTCTCCGGCATCGGCATCTTCGGAGTGATGGCGTTCTCCGTCGCGCAACGCACCAATGAAATCGGCGTGCGCATGGCTCTGGGAGCGAAGCGGAGCGACGTGATGCGGATGGTTCTTGGAGAAGGGACTAGGCTGGCCGCACTCGGCATCCTCATTGGGGTGGCAGCGTCGCTGGCGCTCGGGCGGTTCCTGAGTGGGCTGCTTTATGGAACGAGCGATAAGGATCCCGTCACACTGCTTGGCGTCGCAGCCTTACTGGGTGGCGTGGCGTTGCTGGCGTGCTACATCCCCGTGAAGCGCGCGACACGGGTCGACCCTCTCGCGGCGCTACGCTACGAATGAGAACTTGTCCGAAGTTAGGAGCCACGCGGCCGCACCGGCCCCGGCAGCAGTCGTATGGAGATTAGGAACCTCCCATGCTGGCGGCCCACGAGTTGAAAACGCCCGACGTTGTCGACGCCTCCGGTGCTGGAAATTCGAGCCGGATTGCCGCCAGTCAAATCCGCCACTTCCGGAGCCAGGTTGTGCGCTTCCAGCCCCACTTTCGAGGTCGTGCCGCGCACATGCACAGTTAGCATCCGCTGCTCTCCGGGGGCCAGCGGAGACGAATCGGCCGCGAGCGACAGCTCTACAAACGTAATCGAAAAGGAAGAGCTGGAGCGCTTGGCACAAGAAACGTCCGCCAGGGCCGGCCCGGGCTCCAGTTCTGCCGGCGGAAGGGCCATCAGTGAGACTGGTGAAGCTGCCAGCACCAGCGCGGCCTTCCCGGCGACGCGCACTGTGTTTGCATCCGCCTCGCCACAGAAGCCGCTGCCAGAAAGCTCAATTCGATCGGCGAGCGAAGCGAAGTGGGGCGCGGAGGAAACCTGCAGGGAAGAAGACCCGGCTTCAGCGGGCGCGAGGATGGTGGTGTAAACGCGGGTCGGCCGCGAGGCGATGGTCGCATAAATCACGCCGGGATTCAGAGGAGCAACGAACAAGGCGCGCCCGGTGACGTTGGTGACCAGGTGGTCGCCGTTCGAGAAATTCACCGTGACGCCCGGCGTGAGACGGCCGTTCGCGTCCAGCGCCGCAAGAGTCGCGGTTTCTCCGGACACGATGCGTTTCGGCAGGAGTAGAGTGCGCGCCGCGGAGGCGGGCGGAGGCTGCTGTGGCAAAAGCGGGATAGGAAAGGTCAGCGACACTGCGCACAACATCACGAATAAACACGCGGGATGCCGCGAGAGCATGGTGAGATTGTAGACGAAAATAGCCCCTGACACGCCGTACGCTGCGATGCACGGTTGCCGAACCGCTACCTCACACCGGCCGAATGTGGCGAAAAAGCGAGTAATTAGTAGGGTTCATTGCCTTACGCGAGGCTGGTGGGTCTGTTAGCGTGGGAACGGGGTTGCCAGCGCTACGTGCAGGCCGGGTGTGTTCGGCCGGGGCGGGGGAGTTTTCGTGCAGATCGTGAGTGGTGGCGTGACCGACGTGGGTCGCGTGCGCACCAACAATGAGGACTGCTTTCGCATTGTTGTCCCTCTGCACCTGTTTGTGTTGTCGGATGGGATGGGCGGTGAGGCGCACGGCGAAGTGGCCAGCGCGCTAGCCGTGGAAACGGTCGTGAAGCACTGTCTCGAGGCGCTGGACAATCCGGCGGTGACGCTCTATGGCCAGCAGGAGGCGGCGTGGAGCGAGAAAACGAAGCGCTTGAGCAGCGCGGCGCACTTGGCCAATAAAAAGATTTTTGATTCGGCGCAAGAGCACGCGGAACAGCACGGCATGGGCGCGACGCTGACCGCCGCGTGGATTGAAGGCTCGAGGCTGAGCATCGCGCACGTGGGCGACACCCGCGCCTACTTGCTGCGCAGCGGCACGCTGCAGCAGTTGACCAGCGATCATTCCTTAGTGGCCGAGCAAGTGCGCCAGGGGATTTTGACCGCGGCGGAAGCGGAAGAGAGCCAGATGCAAAGTGTGCTGATGCGTGCGCTGGGCTCGCAGGCGGACGTCGAAGTGGACGCCGAAGAACATATGGTGATCGCGCGCGACATCTTGCTGCTGTGCTCGGACGGGCTGACGCGCATGGTCATCGAGCCGGAAATTGCGGGCACGCTGCAGTCCGAGCCGGACGCCACCAGGGCGGCGCAGAAGCTGGTGGACCTGGCCAACGATCGCGGCGGCTCCGACAACATTACCGTGATCGTGGTGCGCATCGGAGCGGAATCAAAGGGTTGGTTTTCGTGGCTGCGCCCGGGGGCGCGGAAATATGCGGCCGGAAACGGGACCGCGGGAGGAAGCTAGTATGGCGAAGCTGAGCCTGATGTTTGAAAACAAGCTGGTCAAGGAAGTGCCGATCGGTAGCCGGCCGGTGGGCATTGGGCGCTCCCCGGACAACGACTTGCCGGTCGACAACCTGGCCGTGTCGAATCATCACGCGCGCGTGTTTTTCGAAGCCGGGCGGCTGGTGGTCGAAGACCTGGACAGCCTCAACGGCACGTTCGTTAATGATTTGCGCGTGGAGCGGGCCACGCTGCACGACGGCGATTCGATCTGGATTGGCAAGCACCACATCAAGGTGGATGCCAGCGGGGATGCGCCGATTGGGGTGGACTCCGCGCGCCGCAAGCCCGCGCCGACGATTAACGAAACGATGGTACTGGACACCAAGCAGCGCCGCGATATGTTGCAGCAAGCGGCGGCCATGGGCGAGCGCTCGCCATTCGCGGGCCGGCTGAAGATGCCCACGCTGTTGGTGCTGAGCGGCAACTCCGACCAGAAAGAATATGTAATCACCAGCAAGCTGGCGGTCATCGGTAAGTCGAAGATGGCCACGGTGAAGTTGAAGGGCTGGTTCAAGCCCGAAGTCGCCGCGCAAATCAATCGGCGCGACGACGGCTATTACATCGGGCCGGGCGACAAGACGCCGCTCGTCAATTCCAAGCCGATCCAGGGTCCCGTGCGGCTAAATGACGGCGACGTGATCGAAGTTTGCGGGCTGCGACTGAGCTTCGCCTTCCGCGAATAGCCGCGTCCTGCGAACAAAACCGAGATTCTTATGTGCGGCGCACCGCGCCGCAAACCCTGCTCTCCATCCATGTAACAGGAAGGCATGCGCCGGCATCCTACCATGCATGCGAAAACATGGGCGCTTGTCTCTAAACCATTTAGCCGATTAGACTTCAAGGGTTCGCGGGTAGCCGGGCTACGCGGGGTCCACCGCGTACCCGAATTGCAGCCGCGGTGAATCTAAAAGAAAGCGGACAGATTTTCCGGGGCACGCCTGACAGTCTCGAAGGCCGGCGTGCCTCCAGAATTCGCCTAACAGGGAAGCCGAGAGTATGTGGATTGTTCGTTTAGCGCTAGCGAGGCCGTACACGTTCATCGTGATGGCGCTCGTGATAATTCTGCTGACCCCGGTGGTGCTGCTGCGCACGCCGACCGACATTTTTCCGGAAATCAATATTCCCGTGATCAGCCTGATATGGAACTACACCGGGCTGGAACCGCAGGAAATGGAGCAGCGCATCACCTCGAACTCCGAGCGCGCGGTGACCACGCTGGTGAACGACGTCGAGCACATCGAATCGCAATCGCTGAACGGCATCTCGGTGGTGAAGATTTATTTTCAGCCCAGCGCGAACGTTCAGACGGCGCTGGCCCAGACGACAGCCATCGTGCAAACGATCCTGCGCGCCCTGCCGCCGGGTACTTTTCCGCCCCTTGTGGCCATCTATTCCGCTTCCACCGTGCCGGTAATTCAGATCGGTTTAACTAGCGACACGCTTAGTGAGCAAGCTCTCTTCGACTTCGGAAACAATTTCATTCGGACGCAATTGGCCACCGTGCAAGGCGCCGCACTGCCCTTCCCGTATGGCGGCAAACAGCGGCTAGTCAGCGTGGACCTGAATTCGCAAGCGCTGCAGGCTAAGGGCCTCTCGCCCGTGGACATCGTGAACGCGGTGAACGCGCAGAATCTGATTTTGCCGACCGGCACGGCAAAGTTCGGCACGCTCGAATACAACGTGGAAATGAACGGCAGCCCACAGACCATCCAGGAGCTCAACGATCTGCCGGTAAAGACGGTGAATGGCGCGACCATTTACATGCGTGAGGTAGCGCACGTACGCGACGGTTTTTCTCCGCAAACGAATATCGTGCGCGCCAATGGGCAACGCGGCGTGCTGATGGCGGTATACAAAACCGGCGGCGCGTCCACGCTGGACATCGTCGGACGCGTGAAACAGACCATTCAAGACTATATGGGCTCCTTGCCGGAGAGCTTGCACGTCACGATGTTTTTCGATCAGTCGCTCTTCGTGCGCGCTTCCATTCAGGGCGTGCTGCGCGAGGGGCTGATCGCGGCGTGCCTGACAGCTATCATGATCCTGCTCTTTCTAGGGAATTGGAAAAGCACGCTGATCATCGCTGTTTCCATTCCGCTGTCGATCCTGGTCAGCATTTTGCTGCTAAGCGCGCTGGGTGAAACCATCAACATCATGACCCTGGGCGGGCTGGCGCTGGCGGTCGGCATTTTGGTGGACGACGCCACGGTGGAAATCGAAAACATCAACCGCAACCTGGCCATGGGCAAGGAGACGGTGCAGGCCATTCTGGATGGCGCGCAACAGATCGCCGTGCCCGCGTTTGTTTCCACATTGTGCATCTGCATCGTGTTCATTCCCATGTTTTTCCTGTCCGGCGTGGCGCGCTTTTTGTTCGTGCCGCTGGCCGAAGCGGTTTCCTTCGCCATGCTCGCATCGTACATGTGGTCGCGCACCATTGTGCCGACGATGGCGATGTACTTGCTCTCCGCGGAAGATGAATACCACTCGGAGGAACACAGAGGAGAAAAGCAAGGTTTTTTCCGTCGGTATCAACAGGCTTTCGAGAGCCAGTTCGAGCGATTCCGCGACGGCTACCGCCGCGCACTGAGCGCCGCTTTGGCCAGTTCCCGTTTATTCGCGGCTTGCTTCCTCGGATTCTGCCTGCTTTCCGGGGGATTGATATTCGTGCTCGGCCGCGATTTCTTCCCCAAGGTGGACGCCGGGCAAATTCGCCTGCACTTCCGCGCGCGCACGGGCCTGCGCATCGAAGAGACCGCGCGGCTGGCGGACCAGATCGATTCGGTGATCCGTGACACCATTCCGAAAGACGAATTGCAGACAATACTGGACAATCTAGGCCTACCGTACAGCGGCATCAATCTCAGCTACAGCAATTCCGGCACGTTCGGGACTTCCGACGGGGAAATCCTGGTGCAATTGAAGGAAGTACGTGGGAAACCAACCAGCGCTTATATCGAGGCACTGCGCGAGAAATTTCCAAGAATGTTCCCCGGCGTGCAGTTTTTCTTTCAGCCGGCGGACATTGTCACGCAGATTTTGAATTTCGGGACTCCAGCGCCGATCGACGTGGCCATCATCGGCAACAACCAACCGGCGAATTTTCTGGTGGCGGAGAAACTGGCGAATGAAATGCGCCACATTCCGGGCGCCGTCGACGTCCACGTGCAGCAGGCCTTCGATGGACCCACCCTGCACTTGGACATCGACCGCACGCGCGCGCAAACTGTTGGACTGCAAGCCCGGGACGTTGCGCAGAACGTGCTCATATCGCTCAGTTCCAGTTTCCAGACCGCTCCGGCTTTCTGGCTGGATCCGAAAAACGGCGTGAGTTACAACGTCGCCGTGCAGACGCCGCAATACCGCGTGGATTCTTTCCAAGCTCTGCAGAATACTCCGATTACCAGCACCGCGCCGGGGGTAACGCCGCAAATTCTAGGCAATCTCGTGCGTTCGACGACCACTGCGCGTCCTGCCACAATCTCACACTACAACGCGCAGCCCATGATCAACGTGTACGCGGCGGTGGATGGCCGCGACCTCGGTGCGGTCTCCGATGAAGTTGCCAAGCAGGTGAAAGACATCGAGAAAGATCTGCCGCGGGGCAGCCACA
>Ga0307475_10000069_pt1 | contig 54915 bp, 52 predicted proteins | sample atmos_gasesECM1C_FD_203317 | JGI IMG/M metagenome (GOLD analysis project Ga0307475, IMG submission 203317) | Hardwood forest soil microbial communities from Morgan-Monroe State Forest, Indiana, United States - atmos_gasesECM1C_515 | ecosystem: Environmental > Terrestrial > Soil > Temperate... | reverse complement strand
CCTCCATAAGTGAATCGAACGGAATTCGCCTAGATCGACACCTCGGCCTGAAAATCTTTATGATTAGGCATGCCTCAGGATGTCACCTCCGCCCTGGATGCGCTCTATCGCTCCGACTGGGGCCGGATCGTCGCGGCCCTGATTCGCCTCTTCGGCGACTTCGATGCCGCCGAAGACGCAGCCCAGGAGGCCTTTGCCGCCGCCGTGGACCAATGGCCAACGTCCGGCGTTCCCGAATTCCCACGAGCATGGATCATCCAGACGGCCCGCCACAAGGCCATTGACCGCATGAGGCGTCAAGGCCGGTTTCAGGAAAAACTGGAATCCTATGTTGTGTCGGGCTTCGGCCGAACCTCAGAGGAACCAAACTACGACACCGAAGAGATTCCCGACGACCGCCTTCGCCTGATTTTCACCTGCTGCCACCCGGCACTAGCCCTCGAGTCCCAGATCGCGCTGACTTTGCGGACGCTGTGTGGTCTGGATACTGACGAAATCGCGCGGGCGTTTCTCGTCCCTGGCCCGACAATGGCGCAGCGCCTCGTGCGCGCGAAGCGCAAGATCCGCGATGCGGGCATCCCGTACATCGTGCCAGATACGAGCGATCTGCCTGAGCGGTTGGATGCCGTGCTGACTGCAATCTACCTTGTCTTCAACGAAGGGTACGCAGCCACGCGCGGCGAGCCGCTCGTGCGCGCCGATCTCTGCGCCGAGGCCATCCGCCTTGGCCGCCTGGTGCAAACGTTGATGGGACCGCAGCCGCCCTCGGAGGTGGCCGGGCTCGTCGCACTAATGCTGCTCCACGATTCGCGGCGGGATGCCCGCTCAGATGGCGCCGGCAACCTCATCATCCTCGAAGAACAGGACCGTAGTCGATGGAATCGACAGCAGATTGCCGAAGCGCTTCCGCTCGTGGAAGAAGCGCTGCGCCACGGGCTGGGACCATTCGCGGTGGAGGCAGCTATCGCCGCGCTGCATTGCGAGGCCGCGCGCGCAGAAGACACGGACTGGCCTCAGATCGTGCGCCTGTACGATGTACTCGAACGCCTGCAGCCCTCGCCGATCGTCTCGCTCAATCGGGCTGTGGCTGTCGCCATGGTCGAAGGTCCGCGGCCGGCGCTGGCGCTGATCGACGAACTGGCGGCGACCGGAGAGCTTGACGGTTACCACCTGCTGCACGCCACCCGCGCGGATCTTTTGCGTCGGTTGGGGATTTCAGCGGATGCCGCGGCCAGCTACGCGCGCGCCCTGGCCCTCGTGAGCAACAAGAGTGAGCGCCGTTTCCTCGAGCGACGCCTCCGCGAAATGCAAGCTCTCGATGCTTGACCTGCCACCCTGATCGGCAGGAACGCGAGTTTTTCTTGAAGGAATTTTGCTATGTTTGGTTTCGTCCGTGGAACCTGCCCGCGACTATGCCGCTCCGACCATAACGTCAAGCAGGGACCAGAAAGTTGCCACCATCTGGAGGGGGCATGGAGCAAACCAGTGGTGATCGAAGGCATAGATCTGCAAACCTTGCCAGGCCGCCGGGACCAGAGAGAGCACTAAACCCAGCGCCGTCCTCGCCGCAGCGCCGAGAAGGTTGGGTATCAACCCGGTTGCAGTTCCATCCACCTTCCCAAACAAAATGACCAGCCCGAGCGCGACGGCAGCCGCACCCACGATGGATATCAGGCTCTTTGAGGTTGTGTGCTCCCTTGCCATAACTGCCTCCTAACTGCGCTTTCCCTTCCTCTACCTGTATGTCGAACGAAGGGCAGCCAGATCGACAGGTTCAGCACCCTTTTTCCGCTTCTCCTTGTTTTGGGGTCGCACGAAAGGCATCTCCCGATACCGGTCACGGATGATCGAGGCAGGGTTTAGGCCGGACCGCCCAGTTTGATCGTGCTCGCTGGGTATGCATCGTAATAGTGCAATTTTAACAACCAGCGGAGTATGATACGCCCTTACAGTCCCCTACACTCAAGGACCCGGAGGGCCACCCCATGGCTCACCGCTTTACTATCGGCGTAGAAGAAGAATTTCAGATCATTGACCCCGCCACCTGTGAGCTTCGCTCTCATGTAATGCAGCTCGTCTCCTCGGCTTCGCCGGACATCATCGAGCAAGTCAAGCAGGAGATGCACCAGTCCATCGTCGAAACCGGCACGAAAATTTGCGAAAACGTCAGCGAGCTGCGCATCGAAATGCACCGCACGCGCGGCGAGCTGGTCGCCGCGGCCGAGCGCGCCGGACTGCAAGTCGCCGCCGCCGGCACGCACCCCTTCTCCAGTTGGATCGATCAAGTCATCTCCCCCGGCGAGCGCTACCAGCACATCGTCGAGGAACTCCAGCAGCTCGCGCGCTCCCTATTGATTTTCGGCATGCACGTCCACGTCGCCATGCCCGACAAACAAACCACGATCGACATGATGAACATGGTGCGCTATTTCCTTCCCCATTTGCTCGCGCTCTCCACCAGCTCACCTTTCTGGATGGGCCGCAACACCGGCCTGAAATCCTTCCGCACCACCGTCTTCCGCCGTTTCCCACGCACCGGCGTTCCCGAACAGTTCGAGTCCTGGAGCGCCTACGAAAATTTCCTCAACCTGCTCGTCAAGCTCAACTGCATCGACAGCGGCAAGAAAATCTGGTGGGACGTTCGACCGCATCCGACGTTTGGCACCCTCGAGTTCCGCATGTGCGATGTCACCACCAAGGTTGAAGAAGCCGTGGCCATCGCCGCGCTCACACAAGCCATTGTCGTCAAGCTGCACCGCTTGTACACCGCCAACATGAGTTTTCGCGTGTACCGCCGCGCGCTCATCGAGGAAAACAAGTGGCGTGCCGCGCGCTACGGCATCGAAGGCAAGCTCATCGACTTCGGCAAGGAGGTCGAAGTGCCCATGCGCGATCTTGCCGTTGAGTTGCTCAACTTCGTCGACGACGTGGTCGACGACCTCGGCAGCCGCAGCGCCGTCGAATACGTTCACACCATTCTCAACGAAGGCACCAGCGCCGAGCGCCAACTTCGCGTCTACCAGCAGACTGGCGATCTACGCGCCGTCGTAAAGCATTTAGTGGAAGAGACTCGCGGCGGTGTCACCGCATCGCGCGCCTCCTCCGCCCACGCGATTAATTGAATCGAGCCCAGCGCGGCAGTAATCTTCAGTATGCATCCGGAGTTTCCTTTAGGAGTTCACCATGAAGAAGGTTGGCCTTCTCTGCGGCCGTGAATACAGCTTCCCTCCGGCGTTCATCGTCCGGGTGAATCAGCTCGGCAAACCCGACGGCGTTGCCGCTGAATTCGTTAAGCTCGGCGGCACGCGCATGAACGAGCCCGCCGAATACTCCGTCATCGTCGACCGCATCTCCCACGAAGTCGAATACTATCGCGGCTACCTCAAGCACGCCGTCCTGCAAGGCACCTACGTCATCAACAATCCCTTCTGGTGGACCGCCGACGACAAGTTTTTCAACTATGCCGTCGCCGCAAAGCTCGGCATCGCCATCCCCAAAACCGTGCTCCTCCCGCAAAAGGGCTATCCCAGCGACGTCGACATCACCTCCGAATCCCTCCACAACCTCACCTATCCTGTCGATTGGGATGGTCTGCTCGATTACGTCGGCCGCCCCGCCATCCTCAAGCCTTTCTCCGGCGGCGGTTGGAAACACGTCTACAAGGTCAACAACAAGGAAGAACTTCTCGCCGCCTACGACAAAACCTCTCCCTACTGCATGACCCTGCAGGAATTTATCGACTTCACCGGCTACGTCCGCTGCTTCACCTTCGGAAAAAACGACATCACTCCCGTCCGCTACGATCCCAAGGAGCGCCGCTACCTCATCGAGCACGAATATCTTTCCAAAGAGCTCGGTGCGCGCATCGTCAAAGACGCGCAAACCATCAACCAGTCCCTCGGCTACGAAATGAACACCATCGAGTTCGCCATCAAGGACGAGATCCCTTACGCCATCGATTTCCTCAATCCCGCTCCTGATATGGAGCGCGACCGCATCACCGAGTTCTACTTCGAGCATGTCGTCGAAAAAATGGCCAAGCTGGTGATCGACCGCGCCCTCCATGGTAACGTCGCCAACACGTGGCCCCGCTGGGAGGAAATGCTCGGCTTCGGCGCCGCTTCCGGATTCACCGCCGCGCCAAAAACTGCCTCGCGCCAGGTCACCACATCCTCATCCTCCGCTTCCGGAGCCAAAGCCAGATGAACAGCACCGCCGTTCCCCACCCGCCGGCCTCCAAACCCGCCGAACATTGGCGCGAAGAGTTGCTGCTTGTGCTCGCCAATACACCAGGCTTCGCCGATCAATTTTTCGCGCGCCTGCGCAAATCCAAGCTCACCTTCGGAGATCGCGTCCATTGCCCCTTCTTGCGCCCCTTTTTCCTCTCTCCCGAAGAGGAGCAGCGCGTTCGCATCGTTGCTGAAACTATCGCCGCTCTCGGCGAGCGCGTAGTCGCCGCCGCACTGGAAGATCGCGCGCTGTTTGCCCAGTTTCATCTGCGGCCGGAAGAAGAACGCCTCACGCGTCTCCACGCCGGTTACGGCTTCGCCAGCACTGCATCCCGCCTCGACGCCTTTCTTCTTCCCGACTCGCTGAAGTTTGCCGAATACAATGGCGAATCTCCCGCCGGCGCCGGCTACGCCGAAACGCTCGCGGAAATCTTCCGCACTCTGCCGATGATGGCTCAGTTTTCGAGGCACTACGATGTGCACAGTTACCCGCTCAGCGCCAAGCTGCTCGACGCGCTGGTCTTGAGCTACGTCGATTGGGGTGGAACGTCCAAGCGCCCGCAAATCGCCATCGTCGATTGGCGCGAAGTCCCCACCTGGAGCGAATTTGAAATCCTGAAAGAGCGTTTCGAGAGAATGGGCGTGCCCGTGGTGCTCGCCGATCCCCGCGACCTGGTCTTCGACGGCAAGACGCTCGCCGCCCACGACACCAAAATCGATCTCGTTTATCGCCGCGTGCTCCTCAACGACATCGTCGCGCGTCCCGATGAATGCGAAGCCCTGGTGAAAGCCTACTCCGCGAATGCCGTCTGTGTCGCCAACACGTTCCGCTGCAAGATTCCCCACGTGAAGGCCTTCTTCGCCGTCCTCACCGACGAGCGCAACGGCGCCTTATTCTCGCATCAAGAACGCGAAGTCATTCGCCGCCACATTCCCTGGACTCGCGTCGTCGACGACGTTGGCACCGCGCACTACAACGAGCATGTCGAACTCCTGGCATTCATTCGCGAAAATCGCGAAAACCTTGTGCTCAAGCCCAGCGATGAATACGGCGGCAGCGGCGTCACCCTGGGCTGGGAGACCGACGAACACGATTGGGATGAAGCCATCGCCCGCGCCATCTCCGCAACCAAGCCCGGCGCACAAAGCTCCGCATGGATCGTGCAAGAGCGCATCCCCATCCGCCGCGAAGTTTTTCCCTACATCACGCCCAACAAAATCATCGAATTCCGCGACATGCTCGTCGATTTCGCCCCCTATCTCTTCCGCGGCAAGCTCTGCGGCTTCCTCACCCGCCTCAGTGCCACTGGCCTCGCCAATGTAACCTCAGGCGGCGGCCAAGTCCCCGCCTTCCGCGTCACCCCGCGCGCGGTGAACAACTGATTGTTGGCAATGCTTGATTCGCCCCAAATTGCCAGATACGCTTGCTTTGCATGACTTACTACACCTATCCCATCACCATTGAAAAGGAAGACGGTCAGTACTACGCCTACAGCGAGGACCTCCCCGGCGTCTACGGTCTTGGCGACTCCATCGACGCAGCTAAATCCAGCATGCTCGAGGGAATTCGCCTCTACATCGAGGAATGCAAGAAGGATGGGAAGCCGATTCCCGTCGCTCGCACCGTCTACACAGAAACTGTTTCTGTAGCCGTCGAATAATGGCAAGTGCTCGCGAACTCCTCAGTTTTCTCTCCGTAACGGATACACCGAAAGTCGCCAGACTGGCTCCCATTTGGTTCTGAAGCATCCAGTGCGAAAAACAGTAGTTGTCCCGGTCCACCGTGGGAAAGATTTGCCCAAGGGTTTGTTTCTCCGCATCCTCAAGGACGCGGGCTTCAGAATCGAAGACTTTCACGAAGGCTGACATCGAAAGTGCTTGCTACTTCTTGTTACCCGTCACCCCTTCGCGCCGTTAGCCCACATCCCACTACAATCCCATCGCATTCCTACGCTAAGATATCTGCATGAACTTTGGCCCTGCCTCACCAGACCTGCTCCCCGGCGCAAAGAACGCCGTGGAAACTTGCCTCGCCATCAAGCCCGGCGAGCGCGTCGCGCTAATCGCCGATGTGCCGAGCCGCGCCGTGGCCGCAAGCCTCGCAGCCGCCATGGAGAATGTGCATGCCGCATGCACCAGTCTGCTGCTCGAAGACTTCGGCCCGCGCCCGATCAAGTCAGCGCCCGCCGCCGTGCTCGACGCCCTCGAAACCGCCGACGTCGGCGTGCTCTGCATGAACCCGCAGCCCGGCGAACTCGGCGCGCGCATGGCCATCGTCAGAATCGTCGAGCGCCGCCAAATCCGCTACGCCCACATGGTTGGCGTCACGCCGGAAATTATGCAGCAGGGCATGCGTGCCGACTACCGCATGGTTGATCGCCTCAGCGACAAGCTCCGCGAACGCATGCTCCGCGCCGAAACACTCACCGTAAAAACCGAAGCGGGCACCCAATTCGCCGCCCATTTCGATCGCGGCCTCGACTGGGTCAAGACCAGCGGCCTCATCAGCCCGCGCTACTGGTCCAATCTTCCCGCCGGCGAAGTTTTCACCACCCCGGCCACCGTCGACGGCACTTTCGTCTGCGACGCCACCGCCGGCGACCACTTCAACGGCAAATACGGCGACTTGCAGCGCACGCCCCTGGTCCTAGAAATCGCAGGCGCCCGCCTCAGGCATGTCGAATGCGAACGCAAAGATCTCGAAGAAGAATTCTGGGACTACTGCCACACCGACGAAAACAGCGACCGCGTCGGCGAGCTCGCCTTCGGCACCAACCTCGGCCTCTCCGAAATGATCGGCATCCTTCTCCAGGACGAAAAATTCCCCGGCGTGCACATCGCCTTCGGCGACCCCTACGGCAGCCAGACCCACGCCAACTGGAAATCCCGCACCCACGTCGACGTCCTAACCCGCAGCTGCGACGTCTGGATCGACTCCGATCAAATCATCTCCAAAGGCCGCTACCAACTCGACCACCTCGGCCTCTAACCAACACCTGTAGCGGCCGTCCTTCAGGGCGGCCAGCCACGCAGTGGCGCTCCTTTCCTTAGGAGGTCGGAGCTTTAAAGTTTTTCAGCCGTGCCGTAAGTGGCGCCAAATCAGCAAGGCCTTAGCCGCTGAGGCGTCGCTTTTGAGTTGCCACTCAGGCTCTTAATCTCCGACGTAAGCCTTGCATCCTTACGAGCTTGGTTTGCAATTTCTCAACGCGAGGCCAACAATAAACCTTGCGGCGCTCCACGCCGCCCGCGAGGTCACAATGCCCGAAGCCGTAATCGTTTCCGCCGTCCGCACCCCTGTCGGCCGCGCCTACAAAGGCTCGCTGCGTACTACGCGCCCCGACGATCTTGCCGCTCTCGCCATAAGAGAAGTCCTCGCGCGCGTCCCCGCCGTCGACGCCAAGCAAATCGACGACGTCATCCTCGGCTGCGCCATGCCCGAAGGCGAGCAAGGCATGAACGTCGCCCGCATCGCGGCGCTCCGCGCAGGTCTCCCCGTCGAAACCTCCGCGATGACCATCAATCGCTTCTGCTCCTCCGGCCTGCAAGCCATCGCGCTCGCCGCCGAACGCATTCGCGGCGGCTCCGCCGAAATCATCGTCGCGGGCGGCACCGAATCCATGTCCCTCGTCCCAATGGGCGGCAACAAGATTTCCCCCAATCCCTGGCTGGTCGACCACTACCCCGACGCCTACATCAACATGGGTCTCGGCACGGAAAACATCGCCCGCAAATTCGGCATCACCCGCGAGCAAGCCGACGCATTCTCCGCCAACTCCCATAAGAAAGCCCTCGCCGCTATCGCCGCAGGAAACTTCAAGGACGAAACCATCCCCGTCGAAGTGAAAATCACTTCGCTGCCCACCAATGGCAACGGCGCCTCCGCGAAATCGAAGGCGTCACCGAAGCCCACAACGCAAACATTTCTCTTCGCCACCGACGAACTTCCCCGCGCCGACACTTCCCTCGAAGTCCTCGCCAAACTAAAACCCGCCTTCCACGCAAAAGGTACCGTCACCGCAGGAAACAGCTCCCCCATGAGCGATGGCGCCGCCGCCACCGTGGTCATGAGCGACGCCCGCGCAAAAGCCCTCGGCTTAAAACCCCTCGCCCGCTTCGTAGCCTACGCTACCGCCGGCTGCCCTCCCGAAGAATTCGGCATAGGCCCTGTCTTCGCGATCCCGAAAGCGCTGAAGCTCGCCGGCCTCTCGCTCTCCGACATTGCCGTCATCGAACTCAACGAAGCCTTCGCCGCGCAATCCCTCGCCGTAATCCAGCAAGCCGGCCTCGACGTCGTGCGCGTTAATCCCAACGGCGGCGCCATCGCCCTCGGCCACCCGCTCGGCTGCACCGGAGCAAAACTCACCGCCACGCTGATCCGTGACCTGCAGCGCAAGAACACCCGCTACGGCATGGTCACCATGTGCATCGGCGGAGGCATGGGCGCCGCCGGCATCTTCGAGCGCCTTTCGTAAACCACACATGAATTCATAGTCCGAATCGCCAATGTTTGCGATGAACAATCTGCGGGCTCGCCTGCAACGCTGCGCATGTTCTCTGCGTTTAACTTGTCATGCGGCTTGGGTCATCGTACGATTCCGACTCCATGAAACCAGCCATTCGTCTGCTTTGTGCCATGATGCTTTGCGGCCTGCTCTGCGTCTTGCTACAAGCGCAAGCGCCCGTCTACAGTCTTTCTCAGCAAGATCCCACGGTGCCGCCAGGGCCAGTTCCCATCAGCGAAGAGCCCCATCACCGCCTGCTGCTGCAAAACGATTTCACGCGCGTCTACAACGTGATGGTGCCGCCGCTGGATACCACGCTGCTGCACCAGCACGATCTACCGTATCTGTACATCACACTGGGCTCCGCGGACATCATCAACGCCATCGTAGGTAAGCCCGAGCTGCACCAGATCTTGCAAGATGGTGAGACGCACTACTCTCCCGGGCATTTTGCCCATGTCGCGCGCACGGATTCCGGCATGCCGTTTCAGAACGTCACCATCGAGCTTGTGCATCCTCAGGGCACACCGAAAAATCTATGCAAGGACGTGCTGCCAGGAGCGCCCCTGAGCTGCCCCGAACCGAAGGCGGCGGAGGGCAGGAGCAAAACCAAGAAGGGCCAGCCCGAGCCTGCGGCGCCGGCCGAGGATGTTCCCTATTTTGAAACCGACGAGATTCGCGTCGATCTCCACAAAGTGTCCAGCGGCAACGACTACGTCGACCCAGCGCCAAAAACCGATGCTCTGCTCGTCGCGCTGACCGACGCCAACCTCGATGCCAATCTCGGCGGCGAGCACAATTCCTTTCTTCACGGGGGCGACGTGCTCTGGCTGCCTGCCGGCAAGCACCTCCGCATCGTCGATTTCCTCGGCACGCGCTCCACCTTCCTGCTAATTTCCTTCAAGGACAGCGCGCCTGCCTCCGCGAATCCGTAGGGTGCTGGCGACCGCGCCGCCAGTTAAACGCGGCAACGTACGGCGTGCGCCGCATTTGCGGTGATTGCTCCTGCGCCACCAAAATTCACATTGCAAGTGGTCTGGTCGGCCGGGGGCAACTACATTTTCGCTTTCCACAAACCGACTGTGTTCCCTTCGGGATCCTGCATCCACGCAAACGTTCCTGTGGGGATCTCTATGGGAGGTATGAGCATTTTTCCTCCCAGGCTCTTGGCCTTGTCGAGATACTTCTGCACGTCGTCGACGTCCACGTAAAAAGTCGTGTAATGGTGCGGTTCGTGGCCCAGCGACGTGATATGGCCGCCGATGCCGCCCGGCGCGGCGGCAATCATTGCCGCGGGCCCTTGCTGCTCGATTTTCCAGTCAAACAGTTTGGAGTAAAACTCTTGCGTGTTCTTGCTGTCCTTGCAGCCGATTTCAAAATGCACCACCGGACGTCCCATAGGTCCTCCCTTTTTTTGCGCGGCGAAAATTTCGCTCAAGCGCCCCTGCCATTTTGCCGCAAACGCGTCCAATTCCGCTTGAGGAAATCCAAAGAATCCGAGGCCAAAAACGCGCCAGGAAGATGCCCTTTGAAGCTCAGGACAAGGCTGGCGCTACCGCTTCTTAACCGCATAGAATTGCGGCGGGGAACGCGGACTGCCTTGAACACCATTGAGTTTACTGCGCTGGTTGGATTGGGCGCGTTATTGGCCGGATTTTTGGGGGCGCTGACCGGCCTGGGCGGCGGAGTGGTGATCGTGCCGCTGCTTACGCTGGTGTTCCATGTGGATATTCACTATGCGATCGGGGCGGCGCTGGTTTCCGTGATTGCCACCTCCAGCGGGGCGGCCGCGGCATACGTTAGCGAGGGATACTCCAATGTGCGCGTGGGAATGTTTCTGGAGATTGCCACCACGGTGGGGGCGTTGGTGGGAGCGGCGCTGGTTCTGCGCCTGCACGTTTCCATCATCTCGATTATTTTCGGTGTAGTGCTGCTGTATTCCGCATACGCATCCATCACGCAACACGCGCATTCTGGCGCAGACGGCGGACCGGATCGCATCGCCACTTGGCTGAAGATGGATAGCACATATCCAACTGAAAATGGACTGGAAGGCTACCATGTGCGCGGTGTGCCGCAAGGGTTTGGGCTGATGTTTGTGGCCGGAGTGCTTTCAGGATTGCTGGGGATTGGCTCCGGTGCGGTGAAAGTGCTGGCGATGGACAAAGCGATGAAGCTGCCATTCAAAGTGTCGACCACGACTTCGAATTTCATGATTGGAGTAACAGCGGCGGCTGGCGCGGGAGTCTATTTGGCGCGTGGCTACATCGATCCGGGGCTGGCGATGCCAGTGATGCTGGGAGTTCTGGCGGGGTCGCTGATTGGAGCGCGGATACTGGAGCGCGCGAAGGTGAAGGTGCTGCGCATGGTTTTCAGTGGCGTGATTGCGGTATTGGGCGTGGAGATGATTTACAACGCGCTTAAGTAAAGAGTAAGAACCTAAGGAACGAAGATGGGTAAAGCCGAACAACGCATGGACGAAATCATGGGCCGGCTGTTGCGCACGGGCGTGATTTTGGCGGCGGTGTTTGTGCTTGCCGGCGGAGGGGTTTATCTTGCGCGACACCGGACGCCGGTGACGAATTATCGGGTGTTTCAGGGCGAGCCGGAGGAGTTGCGTAAGGTTTCCGGGATTTTCCATGAGGCGCTGGCACTGCGAGGGAGAGGGCTAATTCAGCTGGGGTTGCTGATCCTGATCGCCACCCCGATCGCGCGGGTGGCGTTTTCGGTGGTGGCGTTTTTGTACCAACGAGATTGGACATATGTGGTGGTCACGCTGATTGTCTTGGGACTATTGGTCTATAGCCTTTTGGGCGGACATGGGTGAGGATGGGCGCGATGGATAGAACGCCGCACTCCCAAGGACTCGGTCCATTGCCGGTATCGTATTCGGGGGCGTAAACTTTAGGTTCGCACCAGAACGTGAAGGAGAAAGAGATGGCTACTGCAACCATAGCGAAGCCGGCGGCGAAGGGCGGGAGTTTTTTGCTGGAATCGCCGCTGCCTGGAGATGTGTTTACGCCGGCGGATCTTACCGATGACCAGAAGCTGATTGGTCAGACGGCGGAAGAGTTCGTGGTGAAGGAAGTGCTCCCGCTGGTGAAGGATTTGGAGAACAAGAAGGCCGGGTTGATGGCGTCGCTGGTGAAGAAGGGCGGCGAGCTGGGCTTAATGGGCGGTGGCGTGCCGGAGCAGTACGGCGGGGCGGGCCTGGACAAGATTGCGACCACGGTGCTGACGGAGAAGCTATCGCTTTATGGCGGTTTTGCGGTAACGCATGGAGCGCACGCGGGAATTGGCACGCTGCCCATCGTTTATTTCGGGACGGAAGAGCAAAAGAAGAAATATCTGCCGAAGCTGGCCACAGGCGAGCTGATTGGCGCCTATTGCTTGTCGGAGCCGCAAGCAGGATCGGATGCGCAGAATTCGCTGACGCGTGCGGAGCTCAACAGCGAGGGCACGCATTACATCCTGAACGGGCAGAAGATGTGGATCACCAACGGAGGCTTCGCGGATGTGTATGTGGTATTCGCGAAAGTCAATGGCGAGAAATTCACAGCGTTCATCGTGGAGCGGACGTTTCCGGGGTTCAAAGCGGGCAATGAAGAGCACAAGATGGGGATTCACGGAAGCTCGACGACGCCGATTTTCCTGGAAAATTGCAAGGTGCCGAAGGAAAACGTGCTGCATGAAATCGGGCGTGGGCACATTGTGGCGTTCAATATTTTGAACGCGGGAAGGTTCACGCTGGGGGCCTCGTGCGTGGGCGGTGCGAAGAACGTGATGTCGACTTCGTCGAAATATTCGAAGGAGCGCAAAGCGTTCGGGAAGCAGATCGGTGAATTTGGATTGATCCGTGAAAAGCTGGCGGAGATGGCCATCCAGATTTTTGCGGTGGAGTCCATGGTGTACCGCTCGGCGGGGAATATTGAAGCGGCGATGGCGGCGGCATCCGTTTCCGGAGGCGACAAGATCCAGAGCGCGATGAAAGTGCTGGAGGAGTACGCGATCGAGAGCTCCATCGCCAAGGTGTATGGCAGCGAAATGCTGGACTACGTAGTGGATGAGGGGGTGCAGATTTTCGGCGGGTATGGATTTCATGAGGATTACGCGGTGTGCCGCGCATATCGCGACTCGCGCATCAACCGGATTTTCGAGGGCACCAACGAAATCAACCGCATGCTGATTATTCAAATGCTGATGAAGCGTGCGATGGGCGGGCAACTGGCGCTGATTCCCGCGGCCATGAAGCTGGCGGACGAGATACTGGCTGGGCCGTCGTTCGAGGAAGCTTCGGAAGGGGTGCTTGCGGATGAGGCGCGGGTGGTGGCCAACGCGAAGAAGATGTTTTTGCAGGCAGCGGGCGGAGCGGTCCAGAAATTCCGGGAAAAACTGGCCGAGGAGCAGGAATTGATCGGCGCGCTGTCGAACATGGTGATGGAGATTTACGCGATGGAGTCTTGCCTGCTGCGCGCGCAGAAAGCGGCGGGGGCAAAAGGTGAGTCCGCCACGAAGATCATGATCGATGCGGCGCGAGTGTTTATCGCGGAGGCGGCGGAACGTGTGGAGCATGAAGCCAAGCGTGCGGTGACAGCGGTGAACGAAGGCGATATGTTGACGACGCAGATGGCGGTGCTAAAGCGTTTTGGCAAGCGCGCGCCGGTGGATACGATTGCGCTGCGGCGTGGCGTGGTGGCCGCGATTCAGGCGCAGGATCGGTATCCCTTCGAGGGCCGCTAGCGAGCAAGATTCAAGGGAAAGATGCCCGTCAGCCAGCCATTCCCTTGCGGCTGGCGCGCAGCCGCATGAACAGATAGATCGAAGTAATGAGCAGAAAAGGCGAAGAGTAGAAGCCCGGAGCAGGGCGCGGGAACTGGACCGAAGCTACGGTGCGCCCCAGCACCGTGAAGACCGTGTGACCCAATCCATTGAGCAGCATGACGCCAGCAAAAAAATATGCCAGCGGGCGAAGGCCGCGCGCATTGCGGAAAGCGAAGGGCGTGAGCGCGAGCAAGATCAAGTTGGCAACGATGAGTCCCACTAACCACTCGCGATACTCGAATGTAGGCATGGGGAACCAGCTCAGCCTGGCACGCATGGCGATGACCGTAGGATTGTAAACGTTGAGGAAGCCGGTGAGCGCCTCGTCGGCTACGTGAGCACAGAAAGCGAGACACAGCAATATCCACGCAAGCCCAAAATTGCCGGGAGAGGCCGAAGGCCGTGCGGCCGGATCCATGGCGGGGATTGTAGCGCGAGGAAGTTCACGCGGGATAGCTGTTTGCTCTTGGGCAACGAAGGCGCGCGCGGAGCTTCAGCGGGTTAAGCGCTTACTTTACACTCTTATCGTAAGCGAAAGATCATCGCCCACAAGTGAAGGAGCGGCTTGGGATGTTCCGAAAGCTGTTAGCGGTAGCATTCGTCATTGTTGCGTTGCACCTCACGTCGATGCTGACGCTCGGAACGTCTGTTGCAGGATCCTTGATCGGAAATCTGCTGCAAATCACTGCTTGCGGCCTGGCGGTAGCCGCGGCGGTTTTTGCGTCGCGGCGCACCACTGGTTTAAGCCGGCGATTCTGGGTGCTGGTGGGATGTGGTCTTGCCGTCTGGGGAGTGGCGAACGCCGGCTGGACGTACTACGAAATCGCGCTGCGCATGGAGCCGCCCACGGGCTCGGTAGTGCGCTTCCTGTTCGGTATACAGTCCATTTTTTTCGCGCTCGCGGTGTTTCTGAACCAGGACAAGGATGCCTCGACGCTGGACGCGGAGTCCGTGCTGGACTTCGTGCAAATCGCCATCGTTTTCTTTTTTATTTATATCGGGTTTTATTACATACCGTCACACCACCTGGGGGCGCGCGCAGCATACCTCCGCGGGCCGTTGATGGAAACCGGCGAAGACGTAGCGCTGGTACTGCTGGCCGCCGTGCAAGCGATGCGCGCGCGATCGAGCCAGATTCGAAAACTGTACCGGAGTTTTGCGGCGTATCTGCTGGCCTACGCGGTGTGCACAGGCGTGACGAATTACGTACAAACGGCCAACGTGATCCCGACGGGAACATGGTACGACCTTGGATGGACCGCTCCGCTGCTGGGCGCCGCGCTGTGGGCGGCAAGCTGGCGACCATCGCCGGTGACACCTGGTCCGCAACGGCCGCGGCAGAAGAGATTTGGCGAACTGCTGCTCGACAATTCCACCATGGCGCTGGCGCCGCTGATCGTGCTGCTGCAGGTAGCACAGCCGCAGACGGATTGGCGCGCGGTGCGCTTCACACTGCTGGGCGTTTCGATTGTGTGCTATGCCGCACGGCTGGGAGTCACGCAATACCGGCAGAATCAGACGGAAGACACGCTGCAACGCCACAATCGGGCCATGGACTCCGCGGTGAACGGAATCGCGATCGTGGATGTGAAAGGACAGCACACCTACGTAAACGCAGCATTCGCACAAATAATGGGACACGAGAATCCGGAATCGATCGTCGGCCGGCCGTGGAAGGATGTTTACGCACCCCAGGACGTTGATCGAGTGGAAGGGGAGATCCGCGAGTCACTGCGGAAGAGCGGCAAGTGGTATGGGCCGATGACTATTCACCGACGGGACGGGAGCGCGTTGCCAGTGGAGATGGCGGTTACGGCGTTGCCGGACGGCGGCGTAGTTTGCGTGAGCCGGGACATGACGGCAAAGCGGGAGGCAGAAAACGCGCGCGCGCAAGCGGAGGCGAAATACCGCATGCTGGTCGAGCAAGTGGCGGCCATCAGCTACATCGCGGAGCTGGGGATTCACGGAGAGTGGCTATACGTCAGCCCGCAGGTGGAGACGATGTTTGGGTTTTCGACGGAAGAGTGGCTGATGGATTCGCGGGCGTGGACCCAGCACGTGCATCCGGAAGATCACAAGGTCGTGGAGGCCGCGGAAGAGGCGAGCAAACGCGGGGAGCGTTTTCAGGCGGAGTATCGCGTGGTCCGCAAAGATGGGCGAGTCATTTGGGTGAGCGACACGGCGGTAGTCGTGGCGGGGAGCGATGCGCATCCGTTGATGGAAGGAATCATCGTGGACATCACGGAACGCAAGCAACTGGAAACGCAACTGCAGCAATCGCGACGCATGGAGGCCATCGGCAGGCTGGCGGGGGGAATCGCGCATGACTTCAACAATCTCTTGACGATCATCAAGGGCTATACGGAGCTGGCGCTGAAGCGGCCGAGGATTTCGCCGGAGCTGCAGGCGGACGTGGAACGGATCGAGGACGCCTCGGAGCGCGCCGGCACGCTGGTGCGGCAATTGCTGGCGTTCAGCCGGCGGCAGGTGCTGCAGCCGAAGCTGGTCGATTTGAACAGCATTGTGATGGGACTGGATAAGCTGCTGCGGCGATTGATGGATGAAGACATTCAGATGACGACGATTCCCGGGAAAGATATCGGAACGATTAAGGCAGATCCCGCGCAGATAGAACAAGTGATTATGAATTTGGTGGTGAATGCGCGGGATGCCATGCCGAAAGGCGGGCGGCTGACGGTGGAAACGGCGAATGTGGATTTGGACGCGGCGTACGCGAGCGACCATGCCACGGTAAAGCCAGGGAGTTACGTGATGCTGGCGGTTTCCGACACCGGGACGGGAATGAGTCCGGAAACGGTGGCGCACATTTTCGAGCCGTTCTATACGACGAAGGAAAGCGGGCGGGGAACGGGGCTGGGACTTTCGACGGTGTACGGAATTGTGAAGCAAAGCGGCGGACACATTTGGGTATATAGCGAGCCGGGGCGCGGGTCGTCGTTCAAGGTGTATTTGCCGCGCGTGGAACAGGCGCCTGAGGCGCTGCCGACAGTCAAGGTGGCCAGCGGACAAGAAAAAGGAACCGAGACGATTCTGCTGGTGGAAGACCAGCCGCAGGTACGCGAGCTTGCGCGGATGGCGTTGAGCGAAAAGGGATATACGGTGCTGGTGACGTCGAGCCCTGAAGATGCGGAGAGCGCGTGCGCGAGGCACGGAGCGCAGATTCATTTGTTACTGACCGATTTAATCATGCCGGGAATCACCGGACGGGAGCTGGCGAAGCGGTTGACGGCGCGGCATCGGGAGATGCGTGTGCTGTACATGTCGGGCTACACCTTCGGCATCACTACACAGACAGGAATGCAGAGCGGGTTGCTGGAAGACGGCGTGGCGTTTCTGCAAAAGCCGTTCACGCCCAGCGCGCTTAGCGAAAAGGTGCGCGAGGTGCTGGACCGGAGCTTGGCGACCAGCAAGAGCTGAGATTGGGCTGCACGCTCGGCTAATTTGTCAGCGGTGGCTTTGGGGCAGTGCTTTCGGCAGGAGCGGGCGGAATGGCGGCGTCTTTGGGCTTGGCGATCGAGGCGATGCTCTCGACGTTGAACTTTTTGTAGTCGGAATAGCGCGTCACTTCGTTCACTTTGAAGGCTTTCACGAGAAGGACGCGCACGCCGACGTGCGCTTCTTCGTAGGTGGGCAGCCAGACTTCATTGTTGAGGTAGGCTTGCTCGAAAACGAAGCTCGTGCCCTTCTGCAGGTTAGCGATCATGCCGCCGCCGAAGCGGAAATCCCCCACAAAATAGGCTTCCAGGCGCGCGACGTCGTGGGCTTTCTCATCGATCCAGACGACGCCGGCAAGCTGGTGCACCACTTTCTCCACCAGTTTGTGGGGCTTGAATTCGGGATTGGGCTCGAAATCAAAGACCAGGACGTCCTGGCCGCGGAAGCGTTCGCGCCTGGGATTCACAAATTGGCAGGCGCGAAGGAAAGTTTCGATGCCGACGTCATCGTCATCCTTTTTCTCCTTGCCTTCGTCCTTGGCTTTTTCTTCCTTGGCTTCTTTTTTGGCGTCGCGTTTCTCGATATCCTGAATTTCCTTTTGCACTTTCTCGTTTTCTTTCTTTTGCTCTTCTTCACTGAGTGGCTTGCCATCTTTCTTGACCAACGTTGAAACCTCGTGGCCTTTCCAGTAGAAGAAGGTGTACTCGTGCAGTTCGCGCTTGCTGATTTTTCCGGTCTTGTCGTATTCGGTTTCTTCCTCGTTGCGGGTGCCGGCGTAGTTTTCCTTGAGTTTGTCGAGAGCTTTTTGGTTATCGTCGATTTCCTTGAACAGCGCTTTCAAGTCGGGCAGTTGGACCTGCGATTTTTTGGGGAAGTCGAAGACGCGCTCGCCGACGGAGGCGTTTACCTCCGCGCGCGTTACGGTGATGTCGTAGTTTTTGGATCCGCGGTGCAGCTCGATTTTGTAGGGGATTTTCAGGCCGTTTATGGGGCGATAGTCGTCGTAGAGAATTTGCTCGTCAATCCCGCCGACGGAGGCGGCCTCTTGCACGATGAGGTGCGTTTGGGGATCGAAGAAGACGTGGCGCTTCACGCCGGTCATGGTGGTGACTTCGATTTCCAGGGCGTCGCGGCCGCGGACTTTGGAAAAGGCGGCAAAGCCCAGGCCGATCTTGTTCTTCTTGGCGTCGACGAGGTGGGAATTGTAGTACTGGCCAGCGGCTTCGAGCTGGCTGCCCTCCGCGCCAACCAGGGTCGCGAATTCGCCGTTCGCGGTGCGGTGCCAGGCGGACTTGCCGTTGTAGGCCTCGATCAAGTTGGTGTCACCGGCGACCAGTTCGGAATAGAACCGGTTGGGTTGCCTGGTGTTGAGTGTGAACGTGCCGGCCTTGTCGTCGGCGGTGTGGAAGGTACCTTCGATGGTGATTGTTTTGGCTTGGGAGAGGGCTTTGGATCCGCCTGCGGCTTTGATGTACTGGTCGACTATTTTCTGCGCGTCTTGGGCGCTGGCGCCGGCGGTAAATGCGGTCAGGCAAAAGACGGTGGTCAGGGCGAGCTTGGGGGTCGGCATGGCGTTCAGAGATAGGAACGCAATTGTAGGGGAAAAGTTTCGCCGGATATGCGAAATCACGCGAGCCTATTCGTAGCGGTGAGGAGGATGCACAGGAAAAGAGAGCTGAGAACGGCGGCGGGAACCGTGCTGAATAGGGGCGCAGCGTGCTGCGCCCCTACGGCTACTTGGCTTTCGGGCGGTTCAGGTACTTCTCGTAAAGGGCTTTGTGCTTGTTGTCGAGCGAGGTGGGCTGGCCCTTGATGAAAAGGTAGCGCACCTCGGTGGTGAGCTCGAGCGGATCGCCGTTGGTGACCATGATGTTGGCGATTTTGCCGCTCTCCAACGTGCCGACTTGGTCGGCGAGGCCGAAGATTTGCGCGGGATACAGGGTCACGGCCTTTAGAGCTTCGTCGTAAGGCAACCCGTAAGCGACGGCGTTCGCGGCTTGCTGGCCGAGACGCCGAGCGAACGAGTTGTCGAAGCTGCCGAAGGCAAACTTTATGCCGGCGGCGGCGAGCTCCGCTGGCTGGGTAAGCAGGCGGTCATAGGGATCATCTTCTTCGCGGGGCAGCGTGAGGGTGGGGCCAAGAATCACGGGGATGCTTTTCGAGCGCAGCAGATCCTTTACTTTATAGGCTTCGGCGCCGCCGGCGAGAATCATTTTCAGTTTTTGCTTTTCGCAGAATTCGACCGCATTGCGAATGTCGTGGGCCTTGTCAGCGAAAACCAGGACGGGAAGCTCGCCGCGGGTGACCGGCACGAGCGCTTCAAGCTTGATGTCGCGCTGATAGTCGGTGGCGCCGCCGTGGCCGAGAGCGACCGCGTAATGGCGGGCGCGGTCGAGCCAGTCGGTGAGTTCGTCCACGTGCTTTTCGTATTCCTGCTTGGCTTCTGCGAATGGCTTTTCCTTTCTAGAGAAGGTAGAGAAATCAAACGTGTGCGTTTCGATCTCCGGCCAGTTGAGCACCATGGCGACGCTCTTCTTGAGGAGCATGTCCTTGATGGTCCAGCCGGCCAAATGGATTGCGGAGGCCTGGCCGCCCAGGATGCCGGTGGGGCCCTCGGAGTCCATGCCGCCGCTGGCCGGCACGGCGAGCACCTCGGTGATGCCCGCGGCGCGCGTGACGGGGATATGCTCGCTCGAGGGCAGTACGGCTTCGGAGGCGACGACGTCGGGATTGAACGCGCCAGTTTCCGCAGAATCGACGGTGGCGTTGACCGCGCCGATTTCGCGCAAGCCCATCTGCGTGATGGGATCAAACAGGCCGGGATAGACTTGCAGGCCCTTGCCGTCGATCACTTGGGCGCCTGCGGGGACTTCGACGGCGGCTCCGACATTGGCGATTTTGCCGTTCTGAATCACGATCGTGCCATCGTCGATGGTGGCTCCGGAGAGGGTGAAGATTTTGGCATGGGTGATGGCATAGGCGGGTGACTTGTCTTGCGCGTTCGCACCTTGCGAGCAGAAAAGGAGGTTCAGGAGGCAAAGCAGATAAACGAAGCTGCGCCGGGAAGTCGAGAGGTGTTTCACTGCGCACCTCTGGAAACGGAAGAGGATTGCGGCGGTTTAGGTTTTTCTTCCGGCTTTTTCTCTTCAGATTTCTTTTCCCCTGGTTTTTTGGCGGCTTCGCCGGCTTCGGGCTTTTTCTCGCTCTTCTCTTTTTCGAGCAGCGTTTTCTTTTCCTTTTCGCGGGCGGGACGGTCGGCGATATCGCGCTGGCGATCGAAGTAAACGCGGCCATCAATCAAGGTTTTCTGGACCACGGCGTAGTCGCTAAGCGGGTCGCGATTGTAAATGACCAGATCGGCGTCCTTGCCGGGATCGATGGAGCCGACGCGCTTATCGATGCCGAGCTGAATCGCTGGATTCAGGGTGACGAGCTTGAGCGCTTCGTCATGCGAAAGGCCGCCAAACTTGATGCTCTTGGCAGCTTCCTGATTGAGGTGCGTGGCCTCCTCGGCGTCATCGGAATTCACGGAGACGAGGACGCCGCGGCGGGTCATCAACGCAGCGTTGTACGGAATGGCGTCATAGGCTTCGACTTTGTACGCCCACCAATCAGAGAAGGTGGAGGCGCCCGCGCCGGCGGCGGCAATTTCGTCGGCCACTTTGTAGCCTTCCAGGACGTGCTGGAAGGTGCGCACTTTGAAGCCAAATTCCTTGGCCACGCGCAGCAGCATCAAGATTTCGTCTTCGCGATAGCAGTGCGAATGCACGTAGCGCTTGCCTTCGAGGACTTCGACCAAGGGCTCGAGCCGCAAATCGCGGCGCGGCGGAACTAAATTCTTTCCGCTGGCGGCGGTGCGTTTGTTGTGCAGGTCCCAGGAAGCTTTGTAGTCGCGTGCTTCCGCAAAAGCGCCGCGAATGGTTTCCTCCACGCCCATTCGCGTGGTGGGATACCGCACAGCTCTGCCGCGGCTATTGGAGCGCTTGGGATTTTCGCCGAGGGCAAACTTGATGCCGGGCAGCGCGCCTTCAAAAGGCAGCTTGGAGGCGGGCTGGCCCCAGCGGAGCTTGATCACGATAGTCTGGCCACCGATGGCGTTGGCGCTGCCGTGCAGCACGTTGGCGACGGTGACGCCGCCGGCGAGGTCGCGATAAATATCGACATCATCGGGATTAAGCACGTCGGCGATATTGACGATGGAGGAGACGGAGATGCTGCCTTCGTTTACGCTACCGTCCACCGCGATGTGCGAGTGGCAGTCGATGATGCCAGGTATGACGAACTGGCCGGAGGCGTCGATAATTTGCGCGTCTTTCGGCGCTTTTATGGACGCGCCGACCTCGGCGATTTTTCCGTCTTTGATCAAGATCGAGCCGCGCTCGATGGTGCCGTGGCTGACCGTCAAGATGGCGGCGTTTTGGATCAAAATGACGGGAGAGGATTCGGCGGCGGCTGGAGCTTCGGAGGTACGGGCCGAGACCGACGCAGGCAGGGCGAGCAGCGCGGAGCAAATCAGTAGCTTGGTGCACGTCAGCGTTGGTGTTTTCATTGGGCACCTCCCGCGGAAATCTGCTGAACGCCGGGCTTTGTGCCCGTGAATTCGATGTCCAATCCTTGCACGCTGATCGATCCTTTGATGGAAGTACCATCGAAAGTGCCGGTGAAGAGCACATCAGCAGGCGAACCCTCGATGGGAATGTTAATCGTGAAGCTGAACTTATCGGCGCTGAGATAGCCGCTGATGATGTTGGCGTTGCCGCGCGTGCTGGAGAGCGTCCCGGAAAGGGAGCCGTCGCTGGCCATTACGAGATCGACCGTGGACTCTTCCGGCCCTTCGGGCGTGGTGTAGGACAACTTCCATTTTCCTGTGAGGTCGCCCTTGGGAGGGTCCTTGGGCTTTTCCGGTTCGCGGATGGTGAATTTGCGGCCGTCGACAAAAACAAATTTGATCTTGGTTTTTTCGTCGAAGATGTCGCCGTCGGTGACAACTAGGTTGGCGATCTTGCCGTTCTCGATGGAGCCAAGGCGATCCGCGACGCCGAAAATCTCAGCGGGCGTCAGGGTGAAGGCGCGAATGGCGGCGTCTGGGGAAAGTCCCGCGTCGATGGATTTTTTCGCGGCCTTCAGGATGTCTTTTGGGGCGGTAATCGCACCTGAATAAAATGCGAACTTTACTCCAGCTTTGGAGAGCGCGGCTGGTGAGGAAGGGGCGCGGTCGCGGAAGCGCAAGGTTTTGAGGGAAGGGACTTCATCGGGGTCGGCGTCTTTATCAGTCTCAGGCCATTTAAGGTCGATGAGGACTGGTAGCTTTTTGGCGGCGATTTCGCTGGCTACTTCGTAGCTCATCTGGCCGCCGTACAGCACGCCGTTCACATGCCAGCGATCGGCAAGCTCCAAGGCACGGCGAATCTGCGTGGCGTTGTTCGCAGGGATGAGCACCAACGCGTGATCTTCCAGCGCCTCGGCGAGAGCTTCCTCGGTGCGGTCAAAGCGCGGCCGCGCCACACCGCGGGGATTCTTTTCGTAGATAGCCTGCGCTCTGGTGCTCCAGTCGGTGTCCAACCAAACCTGGCGCACGTAGGCGAGCGAGCCCATCAGCGAGCCAGGGAAACTGCCGAATCCGCCGGCGGGCTGCAAAGACACGGGAACGGCGACCGGCGTTCTCACCACCATGTCGCCATTGCGTTCTCCGGCGAGATCCAGAACAGCGGCTTGGCCGGGGAACATGCCGCCTTTCGGTGCGGAAATCACAGTGGTGAATCCCGCGGAGCGCCAGGTTTCGACGCGCTTTTCACTCAGGCTGGCTTCGTCGGCCGCGGTGCGCCAGGGTGTCGATCCAGGCCGATCCTCCGGGCCGCGCGAAGCAGGCGGCTGCGGACGCGAACCGCTATCGCCTCCGGAGGGCGCGGGAGCGGACGGGATGCCAACGTCTGTGAAGGAGTCGATGAAGCCGGGATAGACGATGAGGCCCTTGCCTTCGATGACCCAGGCTTCATCGGGGATGGCGGCATCTTTGCTCACGGCCTTGATGACGCCGCGCGAGATGATGACGGTGGTGTTTTCCACGCGCGGACCGGAGACGGGAACGACGGTGACTCCGCGAATGGCAAAGTATTGCGGTTCACCACCCTGCGCGGCGGCGCGAGCCGGACCGAGCAAAGCGGCGCCGACTGCTGACGCCACCGCAAGCGCAAACCTCAACCTCTGAACGGAAGAACGCATTCGCCACTCCTTAGTTTTGGACAGCGCGGAAGACGCGATCCAGCGACCAACGTTGCTGTAGACGCACGAGGCTAGTGGGAAGTTGCGGAAGAGTCAAGGAGATAGGGCCGCGGGTAGTGGGACATCAGTTTCTGATTTGCGCTGCCGGATTATCGGACAAGTGCGGGCGGCCTTAGGCGCATGGGTTCCTAAGACCTACTTAAGCTGACGTACTGCCTCCGCCATCAGCAGCCGGGCGAAATGATCCTGTTTCTGCTGTTCCAACGCCGTGTCCTCTTCCATGGTTGGCTTCGCTGCGGTTTTAGCCCTTGGCTTGCGAAGATCCCTTTCGAAGCGTGCTGCGATGTCAGATCTTAGCTGTTCAAGATAGCCCGATTTCATGGTCTCCCCCTAGGTAGAATCGGCGCCTTAATCTTTGCACATCGAGATTTGCAACATCGATTCTCCAAACGGACGGATGTGTCCGATCCGGTACCGGACTTCAGTTCAGGTCTTCGGTAGGAAAAGCAGTGTGTCCAAATTGTATTTTCTCGCCTCTTATGCGCCTTGATCCTATTTGAGCCCCGAGAATTCCCGCTACTGTGCCCACTTGCGCCGTTAAATTTTTACCTCAGTGTCCGGTAACGGATTATCGGAAACTAACCACTACTACTGGCCGCAGAAATTGGCTCCCGGAGGGTTCTTCGCGTGCATAAAATCTGGAGATGTTAGGAAACAAATTGAGGAGGAGTTTCGTCTCTTCTATTGCCATCCCATAGGGCTGGCGACGTGTGATATGGTTATCCCATAGGAGAAGGTGCCGGCCGATGAGCATCCCGACTCCAGGCAGGGAGAGGTTATGAGAGCGCTTCGCGCGTGGCTGTTGCGGCTGTGGGCGATGTTCCGCAGAGAGGCTCGCGACACGGAACTGAGCGAGGAGCTTGAGAGCCATGTGCAGATGCACATCGAAGACAATTTGCGGCGCGGCATGAATCCGCAACAGGCACGCAGGGAGGCGCTGATGAAACTTGGTGGGGTGGCGCAGACGGAAGAGAGTTATCGCGAACGGCGGGGGCTGCCGATCGTCGAAGTGCTTCTGCAGGATTTGCGATTCGGCGCACGCATGCTGCGAAAGAACCCGGGATTCACGGCTGTCGCCGTGGTCACACTGGCGCTTGGCATCGCCGTCAACGCCACGATGTTCAGTCTCGTAAGCGCTTTCCTGCTGCGGCGCCCGCCGGGCCGCGAGCCGCAGCGCGTAGTGGTCGTCTCCTCGGTGAATCCCAATCAAGCTTTCCAGGCCGACGCCTATCCGGTTTCCGCGCCCAATTACCTCGCTTGGCGCCAAGCAAACCACGTTTTCGCGGACATGGCCGCCGCCGATGAATATCGCACCGTTAATTTGACCTCCCAGGGTCAGCCGGAGGCGCTCCGCTCCGCTGCTGTGTCTCCCAATTATTTCCGCGTGCTGGGCGTCTCCCCGCAACTCGGGCGCACCTTCGAGGACGGCGAAGACCAGCCCGGGCGCGACCACGTCATTGTTCTCAGCCACGACCTCTGGGAGCGGCAGTTCGGTTCCGATGCTTCGCTTATCGGCCGCACTATCCGGCTAAACCGGGAAAACTACACGGTGATCGGTGTGATGCCCGCGAGCTTCCGTTTGCTGGGCTTCCCACCGCAACTGTGGATCCCGCTCGTCTTGACCCAGGATCAAACCGCGGCCGCGCGCACGAACCGTTCCTTGCGCGTGTTCGCCAGACTGAAGCCCGGCGTCGCTCTCGAACAGGCCCGCGCCGAAGAGGTCACCCTGGCCCGCAGCGCCGAAGAAAGCTTTCCCGACACCGAAAAAGGCTGGGGCGCTTCGGTGCGCACGCTGCCAGATTTCCTGGTCTACAATTTCGGGATCCGCAGCGGCCTAGCGGTGATGATGACCACTGTGGGTTTTGTTCTTATGATTGCCTGCGCCAATGTAGCCGGGCTGCTCTTGGCGCGCGCGGCAGGGCGCCGTAAGGAGTTGGCCATCCGCATCGCCCTCGGCGCGGGTCGCCTGCGCATGATTCGCCAATTGCTGACCGAAGGCCTGATGATTGCCTTTCTCGGCGGCAGCATGGGCGTTCTGCTTGCCGATTGGGGCATCCATTTTGTTCGCGCCAATATGACCTTCAACGAAGCCATCAGCGCCGTGCCGTTGCGCCTCGATTGGAACGTTTTGCTCTTCGCCTTAGGTGTTTCGTTGCTTTGCGCAGTGCTCTGCGGCCTCGCGCCGGCCCTGAACGCTTCGCGAACCGACATCAACACCAACCTAAAAGACGAGAGTCGCGCGGCCTCCCCCAGCCGTTCGCAGAGCCGTCTCCGGTCCGTGATGGTGACCGGCGAGATCGCCCTGGCTTTATTTCTTTTGATCGGAACCGGACTGCTGATCCACGGAATTTCGCTGATTGAGCACCAGAATCTGGGCTTCCGCCCAGACCATCTCCTTACCGCCAGCGTGACGCTCGACGCTGCAAAATATAAGGATGCCTCCCAGCAAGCCCTCTTCGTCCGGGACGTGATTCCTCGCCTCCAGCACATTCCGGGCGCGCGGATCGTTGCCGCCGCTTCCGACTTGCCGGCAACCGGACCGGACAGCGTCACGCTGCGTATCCAGGGCCAGCCCGACTTGCCTGCCAACCAACGGCTCAGCGGGCTTGATGTTGTCGTGACCATGGATTATTTCCGGGCTGCGGGCATCCCGTTGCTGCGTGGCCGGACATTCACGGAAATGGATAATCCCACCGCGCCGCGGGTCGTCTTGGTCAATCAGGAGTTTGTGCATCGCCATCTGCACGACCAGGATGCGCTCGGTCAGCAGATCCACTTGGATTCCGGCATCGCCACGCCACAGTGGAGCGAGATCGTCGGGGTCGTCGGTAACGTGAAAACCTATTCCGAAGATACTCATGACGATCCCGAAGTCTATGAGCCCTTCCTTCAGCGCCCGGTGTCTTCCTTCTCTCTCATGATTCTCGCGAATTCCGACCCGAACAGCTTGGCCTCGGCTCTGCGCAACGCCATTGCGCAAGTGGACCCTGAACTGCCACTGGCTCGCGTGATTAGCATGTCCACCGTGATCGAGCGCCAGAAGTCGGGCAATCCATTTTTCACGCGCGTGCTGGCCAGCTTCGCCGTTCTAGCCCTGATCCTCGCGGCGATTGGGATTTACGGGCTGATTGCTTATTCCGTGGGCCAGCGAACGCACGAAATCGGAATACGCATCGCCATGGGCGCCGGGACTCCGAACGTGCTGCGTATGATTTTGTGGGAAGGCATGAAGATGACGGCCAGCGGTGCGGCCATCGGCGTCGTGTTGGCGCTGCCGCTGCCGAAAATTTTCGATGCCATATTCTATGGCCTCCACCTACGCGAGCCACGCCTCTACTTCATCGTGCCGATGGCGATCCTCGTTGTGGCGATGTTAGCGACGTACCTTCCCGCTCGACGTGCGACGCGAGTCGATCCGATGGTCGCACTGCGGTTTGAATAGGGCAGGAGTTAGAGGTTCGAGGCTAGAAGCTCGACGTAAGGAAAAATAAAAGGCTAGGCTTTGTCCACGATAACAAATTCAGCGATTATTTTTTGATGTCTTTGGCTTGGATGGAGAGGAGCTCGACTTCGAAGATAAGGGTGGCGTTGGGGCCGATTTGACCGCCGGCGCCACGTTCGCCATAGGCTAATTCCGAGGGAATGAAGAGCTGCCACTTTGATCCCACGGGCATGAGCTGCAGCGCCTCGGTCCAGCCTTTGATCACTCCAGTGACCGGAAAGGTAGCCGGTTGGCCGCGCTTGTAGGAACTGTCGAACTCCGTGCTGTCCAAGAGCGTGCCGCGGTAATTGCAGACCACCGTGTCCGTGGATGCCGGTTTCGGTCCGGTACCCTCCTGGAGCACTTTGTATTGCAACCCGCTGGGTAGCGTCACGATGCCGTCCTTGGTCTTGTTGGCATCAAGGAAAGCAAGGCCTTGCTTTTTATTGGTATCGCCGAGTTGCTGAGCCAGATCCTGCTGCTTCTTGCGCACTTCGCTTTGCAGTTGGGTAAGGACGGCACGCGCTTCGTCTTCCGTTAAGAGCGTTTTCCCATTAGCAAACGAATCTCTTAGGCCACGCGCGAGGATTGCGGGGTCCACGTCGATCGACTGCTTACGCAGCCCGGTGCCAAAGTTCATGCCCAACGCATAGCTGGCTTTTTCTTTTTGTGTCTTCAGGGTGAGGGGGGCAGCGGGTTTGGCTGGAACGCGCTTGGTAGCGGCACCAGGCTGGGATTTTGGCGGCGCAGCCGGTGGCGTTTGAGATTTTGGCGGAGTGGCCGGTTGCGTTAGTGCCGGCGGCTGCTGCGCAACGCAGTTGGGAAGCAGGCTTGCCGCAGTCAGAAGAAGTAACGTGATGCGAATTGAATTTTGCATCCGAACATTGTGGCACGGCTATGCGGTTTGGCAAAACTCGGTAAGCCAGCGAAGACTCAGGGCTTTTTCTTTTTGAAGAGGCCGCCGATGGCATCGATGGGGTTGTTGGGATTTTGCTGTTGTTGCTGCGGCGAAGCCTTGGCCTGTGAACCCCCGCCGAAACAGCTCAGTTGGGACTTCAGCATGCCCGCGGCGACGCCACCCACGTCGGGAATAAACTTCGGATCGGACGTGGTTCCCTTGATTTGGAACGGGAGCGTGGGTCCACTGCCGCCACTCGCATTCTTGCAGTTGCCCAAGAGGCCTCCGGCCGCGCCCCCCGCACCACCGGTGACTTTTCCGAGCAGGCCGCCAAGAGCATCCGAGGCAGCCCCCGTTGCGGCGTTCCCCGCAGCGCCCGCAGCACCGCCAATGGCATTTTTCAGCGTGGCCGCCATTTTGAAGTCTAGATTGTTTTTGGCGTCGATCGTTCCGTTGCCCACCAGCGTGCCCAGCGACGGGACCAAAGCTTGAAAGTTCTGCGCTTCTATCCCGGTCGGGGCCATATGGAGATTGGTGGTCATTTTTTCGATGTCCAGATCCTTGCCGGTGTTCAACCCAACGAGCTTAGAAACACCGGAAAGTTTTGAGCCAAGGTCGAAGCCTACGAGCTTTGCGTTGAACATACCGACGTTTCCAGAGGTGACAAGTCTGTTCGTGGGGCCGCTGAGCTCCAGGTTCGTGTTAAGGGTGCCCGCTTGCAGCGACGCGCCGCTGGGCATGTGAATTCCCAGTGCGGGAAGGAATGCTTCCAAGTCTCTTGCGGGCATGTTTTGCCCTTCGACCTTGACGTGCAAGATGACGCCTTCAGAATCCGCGGGAACTTCATATGTGCCGGTGAGATGGCAGATAGCATTTCCGATTTTTAGCGTCGAAGGCTCGAGGACGCCGTGGTTCTTGCGCAGATCGTATTTCGTGTTGAAGTCCACAACGACAGGAATGGCGGCGGGCGAACCACCGGCGATGAGCAAGGCCTTGGAGAGTTTTGCGTTGCCGCTCACATTCGCTTCGCCATTTTGCGAGGCTAGCGTGGAGTTCAGGTCGAGCAGGCCGCCCAGCCCCGCGGAAGGATCGAGGACGCCGGTGGTGGCAAGATTCAGGTTATTGATGGTGAGCTTGGCGTTCACGGGCGTCAGCACGGTGTTCTCCTGATCGAGAGGCCCGGCGGTGCCGTCGACCTTGAGATCGCCGCCGCCGGGAAGACTGGCGGTAAGCGTCACGGGGAATTTGCTGGTGAGCGAAACGTTGGACGCGGTCAGGTCCACTTTGTCGTACGTGCTGCGTTTCTGGGAGCCAGTCGAGCCGATGATGATGCGCCCGTTGCGGAGTTGCAGCTTCCCGACCGAAAACTCACCGAGGGATTGTTGCTTCCCCTGCGACTTCGCGGCCGCAGCGCCGAACGACGAGTAGTTCCATTCGCCTGCGCCACTGCGGAGCAGCGTAACCTCAGGACTGTCGATAACGATGGCCGTAATGTTGAGTTCCTTGTGCAGGATCATCGGCAGCAGCTCAACGCCGACCTTTATGGACTTCGCGGTAAGGAATGGTGACTTGCTGAACTTGGGATCGTCGGCAATGGACAAATTGTCCGCGGCTAGCGAGCCAGAGAAAAGCGAAAGGCTAAGGTTGCCGACATCCACTTTGCGTCCCAGCGCCGCAGAAGCTTTTTCTTCAATCGTGGGCCGGAACTGGTTGACCGGGATAAGGAAAGGCGCGACCAGGACGAGAACGACCAGGACGGCAACGATGACGAGTACGATGCGAAGTGTACGGCTCATGAGCAACCTCCGGCTCGGCAGGCACGGCAACGTGAACGCGAACGCGTTGTGGTGAGGGGAATATTAGCATAGGCCCGTCCAATGCTTTCTACAGGAGAACCTGTATGCAAAGCGAAGCTTCACAGCACGGTGAGTGACATCCCCGAGCCCGCGCGACGGAAAATACATGGATTACGGTACAGAAATAATTTGAAGCGCGGCGGACAAGCGAGTAAGGTAACCGCACCCTTATTACCGCGATTTGAATGAACAAAGCACTACCCAGGCAAAGGACGGACCACTTGGAACTAATCATCCGAGCACCTCGCCCGCGACTCTCCCTTGTGGTCATTGCGCTGTTCGCTTTGCTGGTAACCGGAAGCGCTTCGGTAGCTCAGCAGCGCATCGTCGCAAATCTTCCCGACGCTCCTACGCCGAAACAGCAACCGAGTGCACCAAAGGAGAAGGCGAAAGGGGGATTTTCTAAAACGACGGTCTTGATTTTGAGCCGAAGGTCGTTCTTCTTCCCGGATCTGGCCTACACCCACAAGCCGTTGAACAGCGGGCAGAAGTTTTTGCTGGCTGCTGATGTAACCATCGCGCCGTCCGCACTGATCGTGACGGCCGTGGGCGCGGCGATCTCGCAGGCGAATGACTCCTGGCCGGGTTATGGCCAAGGCTGGGAGGCTTACGGCAAACGCTACGGCGCGACCATGGCGCTGAACGCGTCGACGAACGTGTTTGGGGTGTTTCTGCTGCCTTCCGTGCTCCACCATGATCCCCGGTATTTCCCGCTCGCGCATGCCAGCTTCGGGCAGCACGTCGGCCACGCGCTGAAGCGCATGGTGGTCACTCCTACGGACGCTGGCGGACAGGCCGTAAATATCTCCGGTTTGCTCGGCCCGTTGGGCGCCGAAGGTTTGTCGAACACGTATCTCCCTGATGCGGAGCGGACCACGGGCAAGACGTTTAAACGATACGGAATTCAAATGGCGGTTATTGCCGGCGGCAACGTGCTCAAGGAATTCTGGCCGGCGATTTTCAAGACGCTGCGAATGGGAAAGATTGCACCCGGCGCGGGGCTTTCCAATCTGATTCCCGAGCAGTAGAGGGATTGAGTTGCGACCCACCCCCACCCGCGTGTCCCGTAGTGGCATTCGGGATACCCCACCCCGGTATTTTGCAAAAAGAGGCTGCAATCTATTGAAAACAAAGGAAGGGAGTGCGGAAAAGAGCGCAAAGAAACGACAAAGAGGGGGCAAACTGCTGAGAACACGGGATTTGCCACAGAGGCACAGAGACACAGAGTCAGCGAGAAGGTGCCAGGTAGATTCGGGACCGTCCCCCCTCCCCCCTGTTTTTCATAAGTGTTGTTTCTAAAGGCGGTTAAAGTCATTTGTTTTGTTACACTTTTTCAAGTGTTCTTTCTAAATGGACTTACTGGCGTGGCGCTTTGCATCGCTGGATCTAAGCCGAAGAAGCAGGTCCCTCGCTATGCCCGCCTGCGGCAGGCAGGCTCGGGATGACAATTTTTGCGTTGAATCTGGATAGGGAAACCGATACTACCCGGCAAAGGTTTGGAGGAGCAGGCTTCGCGCGCAGGTTGCGGCGAACAGGCTGGAGCACCAGTTTCATGAGTTATAATAGAAAGAAATTGGTGTATTGTCAAGAGAAATATATTCTTGGTGAGTTACTCGTTCGAACGGATTGGGAAGTTGTTGGAGGAGCGGGGGTTACGCCTTGCAGCGTTACAAGCAGGCGGCGGACGGGTATCATTCTTGACAGTCGAGGTGGCCGTGGAATCCGCTCCCACTGGAAAGAGAGCCCCGAGATACCCGTTCGTAGCCAGAATCAAGGCGACGGACACGATCTCAGGAATGAAGCTCGAGGGCCTAACGACTGATTTGAGTGAAGGCGGGTGTCGTATTTCGACTCGCAAGGGGCCATTCTCAGAAGGCACAGGGATTTTGCTGGAAATCACGAAGAATGGCGTTTCGTTGTTAACGCACGCTACCGTGGTTTACAACCTGAAGGACCGATTCATGGGTATTTGTTTCGAGGAGATGCCGCCCGATCAAGCGGCTATCCTTGCAGGTTGGATAAGAGCTGCAACCGCTCTGGTCAACCCTCGCCTGACGGCTCCTTAACAAGCAGCCAGGATAGAGATGATTGATTCTCCGCAGTGCGAGCAATCACAGGGCGATTCAGTTCTTGCTGTTGGCGGAGGTTGATGTGGTTGCCGCAAGTTCGGCTTCGACGGTAACCTCTACGTGAGCACCCTTTTTCAGTCGCACTTCATCGCCGTGTTCGTCGGTCAGCGTGTTTTCGATGCGAATCTCTTGATACAGTTCGTCTGCCCCTTGAATAGAGATTTCTGCTTTTTCTGGAACGCTCGGGTGCGGAGATTTAATAATCAGATCGACGGTTCCCGGTAGGGTGACACTTGGTTTTTCCGCAGCGGCTTTGTCGGTCAGTTTTGAGAAACTGGCGACAGCGGATTCTTCCGTATTGCAGACCTCGAATACCGTCACCAGCTTGGTGAGTTGCAGGACTTCCTGGAATTTTCTGCCCAGGTTGCTGAGCTTGAGCGACGCGCCCTGGTTCTTTGCGCTCAAATGCGCGGAGACCAATGTCCCCAAGCCTGAGCTATCGATATACTCGATGTGGTTCATATTCAGAACGATTCTTTTTTTCCCCTCGGAGATTAGGTTCTTCAATTTCTCACGGAGAGCACTGACTTCAGCGCCCATCACGATGCGCCCGTCCAGCGTCACTACAGACGCGCCATCCACTTCGCGGTCCGTCATCTTCAATGCCATGATGGGTTTCCCTTTTCCAGTGCCGCGCTCCTCGAAGGATAAATCAATGAAGGCCGGGATTCTGTCCAATTAGCGACACTTTTGAAACCCGTTACGCAAGCGCGCCTCGTGCCAGCGTGAAGCCAACTCGCAAGCGGGGAGGGCGTTCAAGCGGTGTTGTCGCATGTGGGGTGAAACACTAGGGCTCCGGCCCACGTATGTATCTCCAAGAAGGGCCAATGCCCTATTCGCCCATACTGGTTGTTCATATTTGCGCTGGGACCCTGGGGTTGCTGTCCGGGACCGCCGCAATGTCTTTCCGCAAAGGTTCCCCCCGCCATGTGCTGTCGGGAAGGGTCTTTGTCGCATCGATGCTCACTATGGGCGTTGTTGCAGTGTACCTGGCCATTACGAGGCATCAGCCAAATAACATCGGCGGCGGGATTCTAACCGTTTATCTGATCGGAACGGCATGGCTGACCGCCAGGCGCAGAGACGGCGAAACGAGCCGGTTTGATTGGATTGTGCTGCTGATTCCCTTGGCGCTCGGTATCCTCACCTGGATGAATGGTATTAAAGTCGTGCGCAGCGGAGCGAGCTCGCAAGACGGAGTTCCAGTCGGAATGAGCTTTTTCATGGGTTCGGTGATGCTGCTGGCAGCCGCGGGGGACGTTCGTATGCTGGTGCGCGGCGGTGTTTTTGGAGCCAAGCGCATCGCGCGGCATCTCTGGCGCATGTGCTTTGGGCTGTTCATCGCAGCAGGGTCTTTTTTCCTGGGACCCTCCAACCGCCCACTGAGATTGCTTTCGGCCGTGGGGATTGGGCAACATCTATCCCCGGCGTTATTCAGCACAAGCTTGTATTTGATTCTCACAATACTGCCACTGCTTTTGCTGATTTTCTGGCGGGTCCGGGTTAGTTTCTGGAAGAAGGGCCTCGTTGAGGAAAAGCTGTAGATCCCCTTGGTCTACTTTTGTGTGCCGGAGAAAGCGCGGATTAGCCACTGGCCGTTGCGCTTCACCCAGACCTCTCCTACGGCCATCTGAAAAACGCTGTCGCCGGGGGTTGTGACGTCGGCGAAGTAGGTGACGAGGGCCGTATCCGCTCCAACCGGCACGACGCGAAACTGTGACAGTTTGTACCCGGTAATAGGCTGCTCGGCCATCTGCTGTGCCGTGGGCCTTCCTACGTGGCGGGAGCCATCGGGCGAGAAAGAGTTGAAGTCCTCGGCTATGATCGCTTTATTGGGTTCCGGATCCTGGTTCTTCCAGCCCTCCCACTGGGCGACGAGCCGCGCTGAGATCGCTTCCGTCATTTCGGGTATCGAGTCGTTGTGCGCCATCTGCATGTCCGTTCTTTTCGCTTGGGCCGCCAAGAGAGTACTAAATGCCAGCACCGCAAGCACAAGTCGCACGGAGGCCTCCTGAATCGGACGTAATCGAATTGTATCGCTACATTGCCAGGGTGCGGTAACTGCGTTGCGGCCTCATTGGAGGCGTTCCGGACCATGCTCGGCTAATTGCAGGTAAAGACCTTAATGAAGATGCCTGGTTTTACCTAGTTCCCGAAAATCGCAGTTCTACGTAAAATTAATGCCGTAACCTGAATATAGTGAGAACGCAACTGGTCCCTGCAGGCACGGAATGAATCAATGAGAATCCGGCAAGGAGAACGGTGGCATTGCATGAATGATGCCTGCGGTGGCGAAATTATGGTGCTGACATCGAGCCAACTGGAAGGTCAAAACCCACGCTGCTCATGCGGCAGTGTTATGAAGAAGCACGAAAAGCCAACGTGGAGCCACGATGATACTGGAGCACTTCAGCGTCTGGCGGGAAGACTGGCTCGGCAAGATGAAAAATAGCTTCACGCAGTCAGCGATCCTGAGGTTGCGCCATCACACCAAATACTAAGACGGAGCGCCTAAGGTTCATCCGGCGCTTCATAATTTTGCTAATGATGGTATTCGGATTTCTTGGTGGCTTTCTTCTCAATAACTCCCTCCTCAGTCTGGGCATGATCCGACTGTGGGAGCTTTTGGGAGGCGCAGTTCTTTTTTCCTCAGCTCTAGCCTTCGCCTGTTACTTCTTGGGTTAGTGCGGACTTCCCGACTTACCTAGTGCGGTTTGCCACCTGCGGTAATAAACACCCGCTGTTCTGGTTCTTCCAGGCCTCCCACTGGGCGACGAGCCGCGCTGAGATCATTTCCGTCATTTCCGGAATTGAGTCGTTGTGCGCCATCTCCATGTCTGTTCTTTTCGCTTGGGCCGCCAAGAGAGTACTAAATGCCAGCACCGCAAGCAGAAGTTGCACGGAAGCCTCCTGAATCGGACGTAATCATGGCATCAAGAAGTCGCGGCTTAGAATAATTTAGAGCCGGCTCGAGCGCAAAGTCGACAACGCGTACGGATGATGGTGGGGCTGGCGAGAGTCGAACTCGCGACACGCAGTTTAGGAAACTGCTGCTCTATCCATCTGAGCTACAGCCCCACGCGATAATTCTACCTTAGAAGATAGGAGAAGATAGGAAAGGCGGCGCGGAGGGAAGCCTTCGCGGGGGCGCTGTGAGCACCGTTGTAGCTGTGGGGACCGGCACGGGTGGAAGCTGGCACGGCGCGACATTTTTGTAGAGGCCGTCCTTTAGGGCGGCTCGCCTGAATTCAAAACCGTAGGAGCGCTCGCTCCCGCTCGCTAGCCGGGCTGAAGCCTGGCCTCTACACAGACTCTGAAGCCCGCCGCTACGTAGCGCGAAAAGCAGATCCCTCACACCGCTCACAGAAGGCGCGAGCGGGTTCCCCTCGAGGATCGGGGCAAGCGGGATGACAGCGCGGGGGAGTGACGCTTTATGCGGGGCCCTTCGAGGCTCAGGGTAAACCGGTGAGGTAGGACTTGCGGTGGCGGACCTGGTATTTGCCGGGGACTTTGACTTCGATTTGGCGATAGGTGTTTGCGGGACCGCGGGGATTGGGGTAGTAGCCGAGGCGGTACTGGGTGCGCAATTCGCGATTGATGCGGTCGAAGATGCCGTCGAGCTCACTGGCGACATCGGGGTAGAACATCGCGCCGCCCATGGTGTCCGTAATGGTCTCCAGCGCGTGCTCACCGGCGGTATTGCGGCCGCTTTCATTTTTTACGGGACGAATGACAATGGTGTAGAGAAGAGAGCCGGAGCGGACCGCCGCTTTTCGAGCGGCGTCGAAATCGGAGGTGCTCGTGGTTTCGCCGGCGTCGGTGACGAGAATGATGACGCGGCGGCGATCTTCGCCGCGGTGCTCAAGAGAGCGAGAGGCGAGCAGGATGGCGTCGTAGATTGAAGTGCCGGCGTCGCTCGGCATTCTGTGCACCGCGGCCTGCAAGGTAGCCACGTTGTCCGAAAAGCCCGCCAACTCCGTGACACTTTCACCCACAGCGAACACGGCGAGACGATCCCCGGGGCGCAACACCTGGCGGATGAAATGGGCGGCGGCTTCCTGCTCAAAGGCGATTTCCTTGTGGGCGCTGAGGCTGGAATCGATCATCAGCGCGAGGTCGAGCGGCAACTGCGTTTCGGATTCGAAGACGTCAATCTTCTGTTCGACGCCCTCTTCGAAGAGCTGGAAGGATTCGCGTGGCAAATCGGGCGCGGGGCGATTGTGTTCGTCAAGCACGCTTACGAGGACGTTGACGAGATTGACGTTGACACGAATGCGGCCGCGCTGGGGGGTGCTGTCCTGCGAATCATCGGCGGCAGGTTGGCTTGTTGGCGCACTCGCGGGCTTGGATTTCTGCGCCCAGGGAGGACGGTTGGGCTTGTCTTGCGCGAGGCTCGCATCGCCCGGGAGCGAATTGGCGACGAACAAGGTCGCGCAGAACACGAACGCGAGCAAGCGGGCTGGATAAAGGGACGCGCGCATCGCTAGTTAGGATGCACGTTTCCGGCTCTGCGTATCCTGAGGGACGGGAGGAAGCTCGCCGTCGGCCCAGACAGCGCCGTCTTCGAAATATTCCTTTTTCCAGATCGGCACCGAGCGCTTGAGGGTATCGATGGCGTAGCGGCAGGCATCGAACGCCGCGGCCCGATGCGGCGCACTGACCGCGATGAACACGCTGGTCTCCCCGATTTCGAGGCGGCCGAGGCGGTGGGCGATGGCTACGCGGTCAATGGGAAACTTGGCGTGAACTTCGGCGGCGATTTCGCGCATTTTGGCCAGGGCCATGGATTCGTAGGCTTCGTAGTCTAGGTAAAGAGTGGGGCGGCCGTGGGATTGATTGCGCACGCAGCCATCGAAGGTGACGATGGCGCCGTCCACGCCGGTGCGAACGTGATTGATGAGCGCGTCAGCATCGATGACGTTCCGCACGAGCAAGATAAGGTCGCTGCTGGGGGGAGTGGACATCGAGTTGGCGTCAACCGCCGCTTACCGGCGGAAGAAAGGCGATTTCGTCGCCGGGCTGCAGCGGCGTGCTCCAGGCGGCGAATTCCTGATTGCGCGAGGCCACCAGGGAGCCGCGGTAGCGAGCGAGCTCGGGCCGGCGCGCAACGAAGGTGGCGAAAAGCTCCTCGATGCGCGAACCGGGAGTGAGCTCGACGAGTTCCTCCGCTCCGCCGGCTACTTCCTTGAGGCGGCCGAAGAAGAGAACTTTTACCTGGATGGACGGCGTTATGCTGCTCACGGAGGAATTGTAACCCGCAGCACGGCGGTGGGCTAGCACGAGCAGTTGCGCCCGCGCTCAGCTATACCTTGGGTACAGGCTTACCCGTCTTGACCGCACCGGGCGGAGTGCGTAGCGTCATTTGTAGTCTGCGTTGCAGGAAACGCGATAGCTGGGCCGAAATTGACGGAGAACGCATGAAAGTTGTGATTACTGGATCGAGCGGACTGGTGGGCACCGCGCTGACGGATTCCCTGGCGCGCGATGGGCACATGGTGGTCCGGCTGGTGCGCTCCGGCGCGAAGAAAGAGGACAACAAGAGCGGCGGCGAGCAGCACCAAAAGGAGAGCGCAAGGTCTGGGCAAAAGGGCGATGGGGAAAGGATTGTTAACGTCGCGTGGAATCCGAATACGTGCGACTTGGAAAGCGAGCCGTTCGGCGTGGACCGGGAAAAACTTGAGGGCGCGGATGCGGCAGTGAATCTCGCGGGTGCATCGATCGCCGGCGAAAGTTGGAGCGAGGAACGCAAAGCGCTGTTGCGATCGAGCCGGGTGCACATCACTCGCGAGCTAGTTTGCTCGCTGGAAAAGCTCGAAGATGGGCCGAAGACCCTGGTCTCCGCATCGGCAATCGGATATTACGGCAATCGCGGCGACGAAGTGTTGACGGAGGAAAGCAAGCCGGGCGACGACTTTCTGGCGCGCCTGGCGCAAGAGTGGGAAGCGGAAGCGGTGAAGGCCGAGGCGCTGGGGATGCGAGTGGCACGGTTGCGCTTCGGGATAATTCTGGCGAAGCACGGCGGGGCGCTGCCGCAAATGATGCGGCCGTTCAAGTTTGGCGCCGGCGGAAGAATAGGCTCGGGTCAGCAGTGGATGTCGTGGATTACGCTGCAGGACACGGTTATGGTGATTCGCAAAGTTCTGGAAAATAGGGCGGTCAGCGGCGCAGTGAATGTGGTCGCTCCGCAGCCAATGCGCAATGCCGATTTTGCGCAAACGCTGGGGCGCGCAATGCACCGGCCGGCGATTCTGCCGACCCCGGCATTTGCGCTGAAGTTTGCGCTCGGCGAAATGGCAGATGCCTTGTTGTTGGCGAGCCAGCGCGTGGCGCCTGCACGACTGGAACAGCTTGGGCACCGATTTTCGCAGCGCGATTTGAGTTCGGCGCTCGCGAGCATACTCGCGGAGGGGTAGCGGCCCGTGCGACTAAATCTGGATGGTGCCTTCGAAAACTTTTACGGCTGCGCCGCTGACGCGAGGCACCAGCTTCTTGCCGCTTTGCGTTACTTCCACTTCGATGTGGCTGGGCCGGCCCATTTCCTGGCCTTGCAGGATGTTGAGCGTGTGGGCGGGAGCTAGCCTGCCATGCTTGACTAGATACGCGCCTAACGCGCCGGCCGCGGAACCAGTCGCGGCATCCTCGTAAAGTTCCCAGGGAAGCATGCCGCGCGAGAAGGCTTTGCCGTTTTCGCCACATGCGAAGCAGTACGCCATGGTGCCGTTCTTCCCGAGCAACTTGCGCAACTCGACCATGTTCATGACGATCCTGCCTAGCGCGGCGCGGCTGCGCAGCGGGACCATCAGATTGAAAATGCCGGTGGAGACATATTCCAGCTCCAGCTTGGAATCGAAATCTTTCGGCGACAAACCAAGCGCCGTTGCGAGCGCTTTTTTGTTGAGCTTTGCGGGACGGAACGCGGCGTCCTTTTGCGTCATGGTGACGCGCTGGGGGCGGCCATCCTTGAAACGGATTTCGACGGGAAGGACTCCCGCGCCGGTTTGCTGCAGAACGTGCACGCCGCCTTCCTGCGCGGGCACCACGCCCAACTCCGCCAGCAAGAACCAAGTACCGATGACCGGATGGCCGGCCAGCTTCAGCTCTTCACGCGTCGTGAAAATGCGCAGGCGCGCCAATGCTTGATCTTCGGTGGGCTTCTGAACGAAGACGGTTTCAGAAAGATTCATTTCGCGCGCAACGGCGAGCATGGCGTCATTGGAGAGACCATCGCCGTCGGTAATAACCGCGAGCGGATTGCCTTCAAAGCGCGTGGTGGTGAACACGTCAAGGGTGTAGAAGCGGCGTTCCATGGGGATTTGTCTTCGACGCGAGCGAGTTGCTGGGCGAGTCAAATGCGCTCGAGCTGTGCGACGGTCCTTTCGTTAATGATATTACCCGTATTCAGGGTGGATTTGGGTTCGATTAGGACGATGTGGACTTCCTCGTCGGCGGCGGGGCAATGCTCAACGCCCTTAGGGACGATCACGAACTCGCCTTCGCGAACGATGGCCTCGTGGTCGCGAAATTTCATGCGCAGCGTGCCTTTAACGACGAGAAATAGTTCGTCTTCGACATCGTGGTGATGCCAAATGAATTCGCCCTTGATTTTCACGGCTTTCACTGCGCAATCATTGAACTCGCCGATTACGCGTTGATTCCAGTAATCGGAGAAGCTGCTGAGTTTTTCCTTCAGGTTGATGGTTTCCATTGCGTATCCTCGAATCGGCTACAGACTCTGCACAACATCAGTTACGGCGATGAGAACGCCGCGCGTCGTTTCCGGCTTGGACGTCTCCGAATATAACCGAAGAAGATTTTCTGTGCCGGAAGCGCGGACCATGACCCACCCGATTGCGTCGAGATAGAGTTTGATGCCGTCCATGTCTTCGCGGCGAGTAATCGGCCAGTCCAGCAGTTTTCTCAGCTTGCCGCCGGAGAAATACGCGACGGCTTTTTCCTTTTGGCCGGGCTTCACATCGAGGTCTACACGGCCGTAATGATATTCGCCAAATTCCGCATGCAGCGCGCCCACCAACTCGCCGAGCGACTTGCCGTGCCAGGCCATCAATTCCGCGAGCAGCAGTGCGGCCACGGTAGCGTCACGCTCGGGGATATAGAGGCTGGTGCCGATTCCCCCGCTTTCCTCACCGCCAATCAGAATATTTTGTTGGAGCATTAGCTCGCAAATGTATTTGAACCCGATGGGGACTTCGTACAGCTTACGGTTGAACTTTGCGGCGAGCTTGTCGATCAGCTTTGTGACCGAAAAAGTTTTGGCAACGTCGCCAGGGAGCTTGCGCGTGCCGGCCAGATGCCATACGAGAAGGGCAAAGATTTGGTGAGGATTTATGAAGGCGCCGTCGCGGTCGATGGCGCCGATGCGGTCGCCATCGCCATCGGCGCAGAACGCCGCGTCGTATTTTCCGGCGCGGACGGCCTGGCGGGCGGCTTCGATGTGCGGCTCGATGGGCTCAGGATTAATTCCCGCGAAGCGCGGGTCGCGCGTCCCGCGAATTTCGTCGCATGCGATGCCGTTGCGGGTGAACAGTTCGCGCAGCAAGCCCGCCGCCGAACCGTGCATGGGATCGCAGAGGAAGCGGAACTTGGCAGAGCGGAGGCGCTGCCAATCGACCAATTTTTCGATGGTTTCGAGGTAAGGGGCGCGCGGCTCAAGTGGCTGAATTAAATCCCTCCGTGGCGGAAGCGGCGGGGCGCCATCGCGCCGAACGATTCCGAGTTCGCTCTCAATTTGCGCCACGATTGATGGCAAGGCACTGCTTCCGTAGCTGGCTTTGTACTTGATACCGTTCCAGGGGTAGGGATTGTGGCTGGCGGTGATGACGACCCCGCCAGCCGCTTTGCGCTGCCGAACCAGCAGCGAAATAGCCGGTGTGGGGCAGGGTTTGTCCGTTAGCCAGACGGGAGTGCCGGTGGCGCTGAAGACATCGGCAACCGCGGCGGCAATGGCATCTGAGGCAAAGCGGTGGTCGTAGCCGATGAGCACACCCTTGCGTGCGTCTTCGCCGCGTACCACGTAGCGCGCAATGGCGTGCGCGACGATGCGCGCGTTGGCGAATGTGAAATCTTCCGCGATGATGCCGCGCCAGCCGTCGGTGCCGAAGCGAATCGATTGCATGGGTTTTGAGTATACGTGAAGCGCAGCTTTCGCAAACGGGCCGGATTGGCCGGCTTAGAGCAAATCCTTACGGCGATTTTCTTCCAGCCATTTCACCACTTTTCCGACGTCCTGAGCGCGCTCGCGCGGGCAAATCAGCAGCGCGTCGGTGGTTTCTACCACGACAAGATCGTTGACGCCGACGGTGGCCACGAATTTCGACGCGCTCCAGAAAAGATTGCCTCTGGAGTCCAGCGCGTATCCGTCGCGCGGCAAGATATTGTCGCCGGGATGCTTGGCCAGCAATTCGTAGACCGCGGCCCAGGAGCCGATATCGCTCCAGCCGATTTCCGCGGGAATGACGAAGACGGAAGGCGCACCGGGCTGGCGAGTCGCAGGCTCGAGAATCGAATAGTCCACCGAGATGTTCTGGAGCTTGGGATAGATGGCGCGAAGTTTTCGCTCGTAGCTGCTCTTTCCGATACCTTCCCCAAGCGATTCGAGCGCCGCGAAGGTCTTCGGCAGATGCCTGTCGAGATTCTCGAGAAAAGTGGATGCGCGCCAGAAAAACATTCCGGCGTTCCAGTGATAGTCGCCGGAGCCGGCGTACACTTTCGCGACGGAGAGCGCCGGCTTCTCGGTGAAGCGGCGCACGGCGTAAACGGGAAAGCCCTTGGAATCGATGGCTTGACCCATGCGCTCGATATAGCCGAAACCTGTTTCGGGGCGCGTTGGCGGAATGCCGAGGACGACCATACGGCCCTTGCGGCGAGCGACTTCCAAAGCAGCGCGCACGATGATGCGATAGCGCTCGGGATTAGCGATGTAATGATCGGCAGGGAGCACGGCAAGGAGAGCATCGCCGCGCGCGGCGTGGCGAACGTGCAGCGCGGCCAGCGCAATCGCGGCGGCGGTGTTGCGCCCCACAGGCTCGGTCAGGACTCGCTTGCGCGCGGCGGGCGGCAACTGCTTCTTCACTTCGGAACCTTGTTCGCTGTTCGTGACCGTCCAGATACGCTCAGCGGGGATTAACGGCCGGAGGCGCGCGACCGTCTGCTCCAACATGGTTTGCTTGCCGACGATATTGAGCAACTGCTTGGGCGTTCGTGTACGGCTGCGCGGCCAGAAGCGCGTGCCGCGACCGCCAGCCAGAATTACCGCGTGCACCGTCAGGGCTTCCGTTGCCATGCGTCTCTTGTACTAAGCAAAAACCGTTTGAGCAAGCTGGGTTTCGGGGACAGCGGCTTGGCGGAGTTCGGCCCAAAGACGCGGCAGATCCGGGACGTACGTGCGAATAACAGAGGTACTTTGCTCCGGCTGCAAAGAGAACTTTCCGAGCGACGCGGGGATGAACCAGCATTGGCCGCGTTGGTACGCCAGCGGCGCTCCTTGCCAATGAATGTGGCCAGTTCCATCTAGGATCACCCAAATTTCGAAATTTTCGTTGCTTGATTCAGCCTGGACTGTGGCCCGAAATTCCCAGCGCTCCGCAGCGAAATACGAACACGCCACCAGCAAAGTCTTGCGCACGCAATCGCTTGGCAATTGCACCGGCGTCACTTTCGATGGAGCGGCAACGCCGAACTTCATCACTTCGAGCGCCTTTTCGATATGCAATTCGCGGGGTTTTCCCCTGCCGTCGACGCGGCCGTAATCGTAGACGCGGTAGGTCAAGTCCGAGTATTCCTGGACCTCGCACAAAATCACATGCGGCCCGATGGTGTGCGGCGTCCCTGCGGCAATAAAGAAAGTGTCGCCGGCATTTACGGGGTGCGATTGGAAGACGTCTTCCAGCCTATTCTCCTTCATTGCAGCAAGGAACCTTTTCTTGTCCGTCCCTGGCTTCAAACCCAAGAGGAGGCTCGCGCCGGGCTCAGAAGAAACCGCGTGCCACATCTCGGTTTTCCCTTTGCCGCCGGCAGCTTGTTCGTGCGCTGCCGCGTACACGTCGTCCGGATGCACTTGGATGGAGAGTTTGTCCTGCGGGAAGATAAATTTCACGAGAATGGGGAATTCCTTGCAGAAAGCCAACAGAGTACCGCGCCAGTCTGGGGGCATTGCACTCCACGCTTCGCCCAAACTTTTTCCGGCGAGAGGGCCGGAAGCGATTTTGCAATCGACGCCGGTGAGCCAGGCCTCACCGAGCGGCTCGGCTAAATTGGATTTTTCGGGGTAAAGGGGCGCAAGGGAGCGCGATCCCCAGAGGCGCGGGCTGAAGATTGGCTCGATGCGTATCGGCTCGGGTCGCACGGAATCCAGGGACGAATCAGGCGGCTTCGGCGCGGCTGAAGAAGCGTTCGAGGCGGCGCAAGCCTTCCTCGATGCGCTCGATGGAAGTCGCATACGACAATCGCAAATACCCGGGAGCGCCAAAGGCATCGCCGGGCACCAGCGCGACGCGCGCTTTGTCGAGCAACAACTTGGCGAGTTCGGTGGTGTTCTTGGCGAGCGCGCTGCCCGCCGTGCCGTTCGCAAGATACTCCGCAACGTTGGGAAACGCGTAAAACGCGCCGCCCGGGTCCTCGCAAGCCACGCCGGGAATGGCGCGCAAGCCGTCAACGATGCGGCGGCGCCGCTTGGCATATTCGGCGAGCATCACGGGAACCGAATCCATCGAGCCGCGCATGGCTTCGAGCGCGGCGTACTGCGCGATGGAAGTGGGATTCGACGTGGATTGGCTCTGCAGCTTGACCGTAGCTTGCCCCAACGCTTCCGGCGCGAGCGTGTAGCCGATACGCCAGCCGGTCATGGCAAAGGTCTTCGACATTGAGCCGATGATGATGACGTGTTCCTTGGAGTCCGCCACGCTGGCGATCGAATACGGCTTGTGCGGATCGTACGTAAAGTGCGAATAGCACTCGTCGCTCATCAGCCAGACTTTATGTTTCTTGCAGATGGCGAGAATTCGCTCGTACTCATCAGGGGGAACGACGCCACCCGTGGGATTGTTCGGCGAACTCAAAATGACCATGCGCGTCTTAGGCCCGATGGCTTTCTCGATCACGCTGGCTTTCACGCTGAAGCCGTCTTCCGGCCGCGTCTCCACGTGAACCGGTATGCCGCCGGCGTATTTCACGATGTCCGGATAGCTCACCCAATATGGCGCGGGGATAATTACTTGATCGCCCTGCTGCACCAGCACGCTTACCACGTTGAAGATGGAATGCTTGCCACCGACGTTGACGACGCACTCCTTCGGCTCGTAATTCGATTTCAATTCGCGCTTGTGCCAGGCGCAGATGGCTTCGCGCAGCGGCATGATGCCGCCGGTGGCCGTGTACTTCGTGAAGTTCTGGTCGATCGCGCGAATGGCGGCCTTCTTGATGTGCTCCGGCGTAGGGAAGTCCGGCTCGCCGGGACCGAAGTCGGCGATATCCACCCCTTTCGCTTTCAGCTTTTCGGCTTCCGCGATGACCGCCGCAGTCGGCGAGATTTGGATGCGATTGATGCGTTCAGTCAGTTGCACGTGCACTCCTCTTGTTGTTGGCGCCAGCAACTCGCCGGCGTGCGTCGCCTAAATTCTTCACGAAACTTTTGCTCGCAGCCGTTCCTACACCACGGGAGGCACCAATCCCTGCAGCGGGCCGCCGAGCTGGGCGATCTCTCGCACCAGCTTCGAGCTCAAGTAGCTATACGTCTCGCCGGGCAGCATGAATACGGTTTCCAGGCGCGGCTCGAGTTTGCGATTCATCAGCGCCATTTGCAATTCGTACTCATAATCGGAGATGGCGCGAATCCCGCGCAGGATCACCCCGGCGTGGCGCTTGCGCGCATAGTCAACCAGCAAGCCGTCGAACACTTCGACTTCGACGCCGGACCATTGCCGGGTGACTTCGCGCAACATCTCCACACGCTCAGCCACCGAAAACAGGGGCGCTTTTTCCGCGTTACGCAATACCGCCACAATCAGCAAATCAAACATCTTTTCGCCGCGCTCGATCAGGTCGAGGTGGCCGTTGGTCACCGGATCAAATGAGCCCGGATAAATGGCTATGGACGTTTTCATGCGAGCCGCACAGTGTTTGTATTCTAACCCAGGCTTTCCAAGCCGCAGGAAGCAAACTTTTTCCGACCTTTTTTCGACCAATTTGGCCTTTATGCTCGCCGGGTAAAGCCTCTCCTCGACAACGTCGGCTTGGGACCGGGCTCTGCGAAATTGTTTTGTGTTGTCCTTGGGTTATGCCAGTATGCGGGACTGCGCCGCCGGAGCGAAGGGCAGCGGCAAAGTCTGAGGAGGTCGGCTGGAAATGGGCATTGGTCACTGGATCCAGGGCCTGCGTGTCGTTGGGTTTGCAGTGCTGCTGTGCGCTGCCGGAGCGAGTGCGCAAGAGCAGCCCAGGCTCAATCTGATGCCCTATCCAGCCAACCTGCAAACTGGCAACGGCAGCTTGCGCATTGACTCCTCCTTTTCTGTCACGCTGACCGGGCACACGGAGGCACGACTGGATCGTGCGGTGCAACGTTTTCTCCGGCAGCTCTCGCGACAAACGGCAATTCCGCTTTCCGCCAAGGCGTCCGCCAAGCCGACGCTGAGCGTGCACACAGACCACGCCAGCAAAGAGGTCCAGGAGCTCGGCGAAGATGAGTCCTACACGCTCTCGATTACCGCCGATGGCGCGCAGATCGAAGCGCCAACGCCGCTGGGCGCCATGCATGGATTGCAGACTTTTTTGCAATTAGTGGAGGTCTCGCCGGGCGGCTTCACCGCTCCGGCGCTCATCATTCATGACAAGCCGCGCTTTCCCTGGCGCGGGTTGATGATCGACGTAAGCCGCCACTTTATCCCGCTCGACGCGCTCAGGCGCAATCTGGACGGCCTGGAAGCGGCGAAGATGAACGTTTTCCATTGGCATCTTTCGGAAAATCAAGGCTTCCGTGTCGAGAGCAAGAAATTTCCTAAGTTGCACACTTTGGGTTCGGACGGGTTGTATTACACGCAAGACGAGATTCGCGACCTGATAGCGTATGCGCGCGACCGCGGCATTCGCGTAGTGCCGGAATTCGACATGCCGGGCCACAGTACGGCGTGGTTTGTTGGCCACCCAGAGCTGGCGAGCGGACCCGGGCCCTACGAGATTGAGCGCAAATGGGGCGTTTTCGATCCCGCAATGGATCCGACCAACGAGAAGACCTACAAGTTCCTCGACGAGTTTGTCGCCGAGATGGCCAAGCTGTTCCTCGATCATTATTTCCATATCGGTGGCGACGAAGTGAACGGCAAGCAGTGGGACGCCAACCCAAGAATCCAGGAATTCAAGAAATCGCACAATTTGGCGACTAATGAGGCGCTGCAAGCGTACTTCAGCGAACGCATCCAGAAGATTGTTACCAAGCACGGCAAGGCTGTGGTTGGCTGGGACGAGGTTTTCATTCCCGGCGTGCCGAAGGATATCGTGATTCAGTCTTGGCGCGGGCAAGAATCCCTGGCAAAAGCGGCGGCGCAGGGCTATCACGGCATGCTTTCCAATGGATACTATCTGGACCTGGGCTGGTCGACCGCGCAGCACTACGCGGTCGATCCGATGAGCGGCCCGGCAGCGAGTCTCGCACTCGAACAGCAACAGTTGATTCTGGGCGGCGAATCCTGCATGTGGGTCGAGTACGTGAATGCGGAAAACATCGATTCGCGCATCTGGCCGCGCAATGCGGCCATCGCCGAGCGCTTGTGGTCGCCGCAAAACGTCACCGACGTTGCCTCCATGTACGCGCGGCTGCACGCAGTCAGCGCGCAGCTTGAGTGGTTGGGACTAACGCATCGAACGTACTACCCGCAGATGCTGCGGCGGATTGCCGGACCCGGCGCGAGCCCGGAGGAGCTGTTGGCGCTGCGCACCTTGGCGGACGTCGTCGAGCCGGTTAAGGATTACACGCGGGAAGCCACCGCCACGACGGAACCGACCAGCGCGACACCGCTGAATCGGGTGGTCGACGCCGTTCCGCTGGAAAGCGACGTGGCGCTGCGGTTCGGCGAGCTCGTAGAGAAATTTGTCGCTTCGTCTTGTCGCGATGCAAACGCCACGGCAAGACTACGTGCGCAATTATCTGCGTGGCGTGACAACGATGCTCGGCTGCAGCCGCTCATGCAGCGCTCTTTCCTTGTAAAGGAAGTCGCCGCAACTTCCCAGGATCTGTCTTCGCTGGCAGCCGTTGGCGTAGCCGCACTCGACTTCGCTGCCAAGGGCGGAACCGCGCCGGAGGACTGGAAAAAACAGCACCTTACAGTCATCGAGCAGATCGAGAAACCTAAGTCTCAGCTTCTAGTCATGCCTGCGCCCGCGATTCAAAAACTGGTGGAGGCAGTGGCGGCGGGCGGGAGCTGCGCCGCGTCGAAGTAGCTTCGCAGCCATGCTGTTCTTCCGGTTGGCAGGATGACCGCTTCAGCCGGAGGGCGCCGTCGGTTTGCCGAAGCTGCCCGAACTGTAGCGCTGCCCCAAAACTGCCCGCTGACCAGCAACCCGATGACGGCAAAAGGACCAGCCTGCCGTCACCACATTCAGACCTCCGCTCGGATGCCCTGGCAAACCAGCATTCAGCAGTGTCCCCGTTCAACTCCGAATATTGCCATTCCATGTCGTTTTCGTCCCATTCAATGAAAAACGATGGCAAATTAAGACCAAAAAAGTCTTAATCTAAGTTGAAGCAAATAAGGGGGTTGTCGGGCTTACCACCCGGGAGCGGGTTTGACTTTCTCGTTGTTTTGGGTTATCTTGTATTTGCGACCAAATCAGTCGTATATAGATTTGATTAACTGGCTTCGGGGCGGGAAGCCCAACGATGTTCAAGCTGTCTAAAAAAGCAGACTACGGCTTAATCGCCGTGAAGCATTTGGCGACGCACCGCGACGTCCATGCTTGCAGCGCCAATGAGATTTCCGAGGAGTACGGGATTTCCACGACGCTGATGGCCAAAGTGCTGCAAAGGTTGGCGCGACATGGCGTCGTGGCCGCAAAGCACGGCTCTAGCGGCGGCTACCAACTGGCCAGGGACCCCGGGCAAATCAGCGCGTTGGACGTGATTTCCGCGATTGATGGCCCGGTGCTGATCACGTCCTGCGTGACCAGCCATGGGAATTGCGACGCGACGGAGCGCTGCTCGGTGCGCGAACCCCTGCGCCGGGTGAACGAAAGCATTTTGCATGTGCTCAGCACGGTAACGATTTCTCAGATGAGCGAAGAGCCGCAAGAGCCGGCGCTCGTCGAGTTGCGGGCTTAGGAGACAAGACATGGCTGTAAAGCTGCCGATTTACATGGACAATCACGCGACCACGCCAGTCGATCCTCGCGTAGTCGAAGCAATGCTGCCGTATTTCACCGAGAAATTTGGGAATGCCGCGAGCCGCAACCATTCTTTCGGATGGGCCGGCGAGGAAGCGGTGGAGAACGCTCGCGCGCAGGTCGCTTCGCTGATCGGAGCGACGCCGAAGGAGATCATCTTCACAAGCGGTGCTACCGAGTCCGACAACCTGATGATCAAGGGCGTAGCAGAGATGTACCGCGAGAAGGGCAACCACATCATTACGCAGGCCATTGAGCACAAAGCTGTGCTGGATACCTGCAAGCGCCTGGAAAAGTACGGCTACGAAGTGACGTACTTGCCGGTGCAGCGCGATGGGCGGGTTGACCCCGAAGACGTGCGCAAGGCGATTACGCCGAAGACGATTCTGATCACCATCATGTATGCCAACAACGAGATTGGCATCATCAATCCCATGACGGAAATCGGGAAAATCGCCAAGGAGCACGGAATCATCTTTGCCGTGGATGGCGTGCAAGCCGTTGGCAAGATTCCGGTGGACGTGCAGAAAGACAACATCGACCTGCTGTCCATTTCCGGGCACAAGATCTATGGGCCGAAGGGTGTAGGCGCTCTGTACGTGCGCCGGCGCAATCCGCGCGTGCAGCTTTCCGCCATCATTGATGGCGGCGGCCACGAGCGCGGTATGCGTTCCGGCACGCTGAACGTTACCGGCATCATCGGTCTCGGCAAGGCTTGTGAGATTGCTCAACAGGAGATGCCGGAGGAGTCGAAACGGATGAGCGCGTTGCGCGATCGGCTGCGTGCGGGCCTGGAAGCCAAGCTGGATGAGGTCTACATCAACGGTTCCATAGAGCACCGCTTGCCCAACAATCTCAACATGAGTTTTGCCTATGTGGAAGGCGAGTCGCTGCTGATGGGCATCAACGATGTAGCTGTTTCCAGCGGCTCGGCCTGTACTTCGGCAACCCTCGAGCCCAGTTACGTACTCAAAGCTTTAGGCGTGGGCGAAGACCTGGCGCACACCTCGATCCGTTTCGGGCTCGGCCGCTTCAACACAGAGGAAGAGGTCGATTACGTCACGGACAAGATGGTTCAAGTGGTCACCAAGCTCCGCGAGCTTTCGCCGCTTTACGAGATGGCCAAGGAAGGCATCGACATCTCCAAGATGAAGTGGCAGACCGCGTAAGAAATTTACGGATGAAAAGGACACCAAATGGCTATTGAAGGAACAATTCGAATTCACCGCTCGATCGGAGGCACCGGCGCTGCGTTTCGCGTCTCCTTTGTGCCCTACGATGCGGACGGCGAGAGTACCGCGTCAGTGCGGTCGTTTCATGAAGTTCAGCAAGTGCGTGCATTCCTGAAAAGCCTCGGAGTGAGCACACAGGTTTCGGCGGATGCTTTGCGGCAGTTGGCCGCCGGGCGTTCCGCGTCGATTCCTAGCGTTTCACTGGAAGAAGAGGACGTTAAGGAAGCAGGCTTGGTTAGCACCAACCTTGCGAAAGCCAAGGCTAGTTAAGGATTAAGGAGCAGCAATGGCATACAGCGATAAGGTCGTAGATCACTACAACAATCCGCGCAACGTTGGCAGCCTGCCGAAGGAAGATCCGAATGTCGGCACGGGGTTGGTCGGCGCGCCGGAGTGTGGCGACGTGATGAAGCTGCAGATGAAGATCAATCCCGATACCCAGGTCATTGAAGAAGCCAAGTTCAAGACTTTCGGCTGCGGCTCGGCGATTGCCAGCTCATCGCTGGCCACCGAATGGGTTAAGGGCAAGACCGTCGATGAGGCGCTGAGCATCAAGAACACCGACATCGTGCGCGAGCTTTCGCTTCCGCCGGTGAAGATTCACTGTTCAGTGCTGGCCGAAGACGCCATCAAGGCGGCGATTGGCGATTGGAAGAAGAAGCATGGCGTCGAGGTCCCTGTGGCGGAGAAGGTTTCGCACTAAACCCTTCCGCCAAATGTTTTGATTATGACAACGGAAACACTAAGTCCCAACATCGCAAAGATTCACGTGACCGAGCGCGCGGCCCTGAAAATCCGCGCCTTGCTCGAAAAGGATGGAGTCTCGCCTGAACAGGGCGGCCTGCGCGTGGGCGTCCAGGGCGGCGGTTGCTCTGGCTTGTCATACGCCATGCGCTTGGATACTCAGGCGCGCGACCGCGACAAAATTTTCGAGGAATATGGCGCGCGCATCTTTGTCGACCCAAAAAGCTTGCTGTATCTGAACGGCACGACGCTTGAGTACGAAGAGACGCTGATGCGCCAGGGATTCGTGTTTCAGAATCCCAACGCCGCGCGCAATTGCGGTTGCGGCAGCTCCTTCACGGCCTAGTCGAACAGGCTTTAGCCTGTTCCCCGGCGGCGCAGGCGGATTCAAACCAGTGGTTGGCAGCCGCACGCCAGCCACTTTTTTTGTTTCCGAATACGGAGCGACACGCAGCTTGGGGATTGAGTTGCTGAGTTTTGTATCGAGACGAATGAGCGATATGAGCGCACCATCCACAGCAAAGCCAAAGCAGTGCGACTATTTCGACCTCTTCGAGATCCCGCGCAAGTTGTGGATCGAAATGCCTGCGCTCGAGAAGAAATTTCTGGAGCTGAGCTGGAAGCTGCATCCCGACAAATTCGTGAACGCTAGCCCGGAAGAGCAGGAGCACTCGCTCAAGCACAGCTCGGAACTGAATGACGCGTACCGCGTGCTGCGCGACCCTGTGGCGCGTGTCGAATACTTGCTTGCGCTGGAGGGCACGCGCATAGAAGGGGAGCACAAGCAGCAAGCGCCTCCGGAGCTACTGGAAGAAGTCTTCGAGTTGAACGAATCGCTTGATGAATTGCGCGAAGCCAGGGCTTCGGGAAGCGACTTAGCGTCGCTGAAGGCGCACCTCGAATCCGCGGAAAAGAATTTTCAAGAGAAGCTCGGCGAAGTCGACGCTCGGCTCCAGGAGACGGCCCGCCAGTGGGACGCGTCGATTGACGCGAGCGCGAGCGACACCGATCGCAAAGGAATTATGGCGCGGCTGAATGAGCTACTGAATCGCCGCTCATACATAAGGAATTTGGTGACCAACGTTCAGAAGGAATTGCTGTAGGTCAGGCCTTCAGGCCCGAGCTTTTCTTGTTGGTACCAGCAAGGCTTTATAAAATATGGCACGAACAGTTGGGATTGACCTCGGAACTACGAACAGTCTGGTCGCATGCATCGACCCACAGACTGGAGCGCCAAAGTGTATTCCGGGACCATCCGGATCAACGCTTTGTCCCTCGGTAGTAAGCCTCGACCCCGACGGTAGCATTATCGTGGGCGAGCCGGCGCGCCGCCGCCTGCTCACGCAGCCAGAGCGCACCATCTACTCGGTCAAGCGCCTGATGGGACGAGGCGTCGCCGACATTCAAGATGAACTAAAGCTATTTCCGTTCCGCATCGATTCCACAAGCAAAAATGTCATTCGCGTGCGGCTCGGCGACAAATTCTTCACTCCGCCGGAGATTTCCGCATTCATCTTGCGCGAACTGAAGAACTGGGCGGAAGCCTATTTCGGCGAAAGCGTCGGCCGCGCCGTCATCACTGTGCCCGCCTACTTCAATGACGCGCAACGCCAGGCCACTAAAGACGCGGGCAAGCTCGCGGGTCTCGAAGTTCTGCGTCTCGTTAATGAGCCGACCGCAGCCGCGCTGGCCTACGGCTTGCACGAAAAGCAGCGCGGCCACGTGGCCGTTTACGATTTCGGCGGCGGGACATTTGACATTTCAATACTGAAGCTCATCTCCAGCGACGAGGGTGACATCTACCAGGTCCTCTCCACCAACGGCGATACGCACCTTGGTGGCGATGACATCGACAACCTGCTGCAAGCTTTCGTGCACGAGAAAATTCTTCAGCAGCATCGGGTCGATTTTTCGCCGCACTCCGAGCTAGCGCAAGAACTACGCAAGGAACTCATCGCCATCAAACACCAACTTTCCGAAAGCGAAGCCGCCACGCTGCGCTTTCCGCTGCCGAACGATGCCGTCTATGTGCAGGAATTCGAGCGTGGCGCCTTTGAAGCGCTAATTCGCCCCATCGTCGATCGCACCATGGGCCCGGTCCGGCAGGCGCTCGCGGACGCGAAGCTGAAGCCCGGCGAAATTGAGGAAGTCGTTCTGGTAGGCGGCGCAACGCGCACGCCGCTGATTCGCCGCACGGTGCAGGAATACTTCGATCGCAGGCCGCACACGGAGCTCAATCCCGATGAAGTTGTCGCTCTCGGCGCGGCCGTGCAGGCCAACATTCTCGACCGCGGCGTAAGCAACATGCTGCTGCTCGATGTCACGCCGCTTTCGCTCGGCATCGAAACTTACGGTGGCGCGGTCTCCAAAGTCATCCCGCGAAACTCCACGATTCCCGCGAGCGCGCAGGAGATGTACACCACCGGCGTGGACAACCAGACCGGCATCGATATTCACGTTTTGCAAGGCGAGCGCGAACTCGCCAAGGATTGCCGCTCGCTGGCACGCTTCACGCTAAAGGTACCGCCAGCGCCCGCTGGCCTGCCGCGCATCGAAGTGAAATTCCTGATTGACGCCAACGGCATCCTGCAAGTCGGCGCGAAAGACACGCGCACCGGAGAGCAGCGCACCATCGAGGTGCAACCCAGCTACGGCATCAGCGACACCGAAATCGAGCGCATGCTCGAGGAGTCCATCGAGTATGCCGAGCAGGATTTCGCGGAGCGCCAAGCCATCGAAGCGCGCACGGAGGCAGAAACCATCCTGGCCGCCACGCAAAAGGCGCTGGGCACTCCGCAAGCCGCAATCCTGCGCGCCGAAGAGCGCGCGGCCATTGACGCGGCGGTCGCAGCGTTGAAAGAATCTGTGGGCGGCAGCGACTACAAACTGATCCGCAAGCGCATCGATGAACTCAATAACGCCACGATGCACCTGGCGGAACTGGTGATGAACAGCGCCGTCTCGACGGCGTTGCAGGGCCGGAAGCTGGCCGAGGTCTGAGAGTTATTTGAAATTGTTGTGAGGAGAAACAAATGGGCGGCAGCAACCCCTATATCGAAGAAGTCAAATACAAGCCGGCCACGAAGAAATACAAAGTCACATTTCTTCCGAGCGGCAAGACTATCGAGGTTGACCCGGAAAAGATTCCATACGGGCACAACGGCTTACCCGGCAGCATCCTCGACATCTCCGAAGGCGTCAAAGCCGGTCTCGATCACGCGTGCGGCGGAGTGTGCGCTTGCTCCACCTGTCACGTCATCGTAAGAGAGGGATTGGAGTCCTGTAACGAAGCGACGGACGCCGAGCTCGATGAACTCGATGAAGCGCCCGGCATCACGCCGAAGTCACGTCTCGGCTGCCAAACGGTGCCCGACGGCACCACCGACATAGTCGTGGAAATTCCCGAGTGGAACAAGAATTACGCGAAGGAAGCCGATCACTGAGGGCGTTTACTCTAAGCTATTTTCGATTTTCTCCGTGCCCACCAGACTAATCTTAATTTTCGTTTCCGAGGAGCAACATGCCCGCAACCTTCGACTGGGACAATACCGAAGACATCGCCATTGCGCTAACCGACAAATATCCCGACACCGACCCGCTCACTGTCCGCTTCACCGACATGCACAAATGGATCACCGAGCTGCCCGGTTTTTCCGGCGATCCCAAAGCCTCTAACGAAGGCAAGCTCGAAGCCATCCAAATGGCCTGGCACGAAGAATTTCAAGACCGCCAAAGCTGACCGCCTCGAATCATTTCGAGCAGCCAATCCAACGTTAAAACGTTCGTCTCATGTCGCGTACTGTGGTGCGATTTTCACAGCACTGCCGATCCTAGTACCCGCGCGTCCACGACTTCAGCGGCGGAAGTTGGAGAAAAGCCAAAACAGGATCGAGAGGACCACGCTGATGACTAGGCAGGTGACAATCGGAAAGTAGAAGGTGGTGTGCTCGCCGCGATGAATGATGTCGCCGGGCAAGCGGCCAAGGCGGAACGGTAGACGCGCTCCGAAATAAAGCACGGCTCCAACAACAACGCTAACCGCGGCGAGAATCAGAAGGGCCCGTCCGAGTTCGCGCAGAGGGTCCATAGCGCAAGTCTAGAAGCTGGTGAGTTTTGAAGTCAGAGCGTCCGAAACGATCGCTTCAAATCAGCTCATACCCCGCAAAGAAGTAGCTGATCTCGAAGGCTGCGGTATCGGGCGCGTCCGAACCGTGCGTGACGTTGTTGCCGATGCTGGTGCCGAGATCGTTGCGAATGGTGCCGGGCGCGGCTTTCTTCGGATCTGTAGCGCCCATAGTATCGCGCCACTTTGCGATGGCGCCTTCCGCTTCAAGGACCATCGCGAAAATCTTGCCGGAGCTCATGAAATCCGTCAGTTCGCCAAAAAATGGACGTTCGCGATGCACGGCATAGAATCCGCCCGCTTCATCCTTGGTCAAGCGCATGGATTTGATGGCCACAATCCGGAAGCCTCCCTTATGGATGCGCGAGAGAATTTCACCTTGCAGGCCGCGACCAACCGCGTCCGGCTTGATAATTGCAAAAGTCCGCTCGAGAGCCAAAGCTAGTCCCTCCAAAAAAGAAAGCCGCCGGCAAGATGCCAACGCTACTTCAACGCTGCTGCAACCGTGGAGCCGAGGTCGGCCGGAGTTTCTACACAGCGAATGCCAGCCGCGCTCATCGCCGCATATTTGTCCTTGGCCGTTCCCTGTCCGCCGCTGATGATCGCGCCAGCGTGTCCCATGCGGCGGCCGGGAGGCGCGGTTTGGCCGGCAATAAAGCCAATCACCGGCTTCTTCACGTTCGATTTGATGAATGCGGCCGCAGTTTCTTCGGAATTGCCGCCGATTTCGCCGATCAGGACGATCGCGTGCGTTTGCGGATCGTCATTAAACATTC
>Ga0307475_10000068_pt1 | contig 55982 bp, 48 predicted proteins | sample atmos_gasesECM1C_FD_203317 | JGI IMG/M metagenome (GOLD analysis project Ga0307475, IMG submission 203317) | Hardwood forest soil microbial communities from Morgan-Monroe State Forest, Indiana, United States - atmos_gasesECM1C_515 | ecosystem: Environmental > Terrestrial > Soil > Temperate... | reverse complement strand
GGCGCCAGAAGTGCTGAAGGCGGTCGTTCGTGCGAACCAGAACAACGCGGGAATCTACGGCGCGGTCACTCGCACCGGTCGACTGGCGGTCGGACAGACCATACTCCTCCGTGCAGTGAGCGGGAAAAGGGAACGTGGGTGATCGAAACACAGTGTCCGCCCACCCCTTTTACACGGGCGAATGGATAGCCGCGGGCGGCTCCGAGTCGACGATCATCTGTGCCGCCTGGATGGAAGCGCAACTCTATTAAAAGGTGAACAGACTTGCAGACAGGCGGCGGGTCTAGGGGCTCAGCGGACCTGGACAACTACGACCGTGGCGTCATCCAGCTGGCGTCCTCGTGAAAATTCGTCCATCGATGTAAAGATCGCGTCGACGATTTCGTCTGCGCCTTGGGCGTTGCTTTCGGTCGCTGCTTTTCGAAGGCCTTCCACTCCCCATTCGTTATCCGTAGGACTTGTCGCTTCAATTACCCCATCGGTATAGGCGAGAATCAGATCGCCTGGATTAAGCTCAATGCTCCCTTGCTCATAGGTTGAATCCGCAAATATTCCGACCGGCGCGCCACCTGCTTCAAGACAGATGATCGAGCTGTCTGGTCGAATGACCATCGGAGAATTCTGGCCTGCATTAACATACCGCAGCCTGCGCGTTGCTCCGTCGAATACGCCGTAGAATAATGTGGCGAACCGATCTTTGAGCGATGATGCATAAACTTGGCGATTTACTGCCGTGAGCACCGCCGGCCCATCGTTTCCGGCGAACGACGCCGCGGTGCGAAGTGAGGATTGGACATTCGATATCATCAACGCGGCGGCGAGCCCTTTGCCGGACGCGTCTCCGACGGCTAGTGCCAGACGATTATGCGGCAGGGGCATAAAACCGTAGAAATCCCCGCCCAACGCGCGCACCTGCCGGCAACGTCCGCTGTAACTCAACGTGTCGATGGATGGGCCAACATGCTGCATAAACCGCTCCTGCACATCGCACGCTGTCGCCCAGTCCCGGCTAACATCCACAACTACTGCATCGCTCGTCATCTTTGCACCTCTCTAAGGATAGTCGATCCTCGAGGCGCGAAATCGACACGATTCCGACCACAATTCTTGCTGCAATTTGTTGTCACGGGATGTCGAGAATCCCTTGCCTGCTCCGACTATCCTGCGAAAGGGCAACAACGAGCACCAAAATGAGAGGAGCATAAGGACATGAAATACGTTTTGCTGATGGCTGGCACGAAAGCAGGTGTCGATACGTACCACGCGTGGTCCAAGAACGACATCGATGCGCACATGGCGGTCCTGAAGAGCATCAATAAGGAGTTGACCGAATCCGGAGAGTTTTTGGGCACGGAAGGCTTGGCAGGCCCGGATCAAGCCAAGGTGGTGCGCGGGCAGAAAAACGGCATGCCGGTCACTGACGGCATCTTCCCCGAATCCAAAGAGTTTCTGCTCGGCTACTGGATCATTGACGTCGATACTCCCGAGCGAGCTTACACCATCGCCGGCCGGATTTCGGCGGCGCCGGGACCCGGCGGAGTGCCGACGAATATGCCCATCGAAGTGCGGCAGGTAATGAGCCTTTCTCCCAAATCGCCTTGACGGTATGTCGAGAATGCCTCGCGTGCTCCGACTACACTATGAAACGCACCAACCGTGTGCCCTTGATCTTCAGGGGCGCGCCTCAATGACGCATCAAGAGTGCGGACTCCTATGAAATCCTCCGGGTCGTTGAAACATGGCGCCAAGCACCCCCACTTGGAGGTGCGAGCCTACCTTGCTGCGCTGCCAGCCGATACACGCAGGCACGTCCAAAAGCTGCGCGAGACGATTCGCTCGGCGGCTCCCGGCGCGGTTGAGAGTTTCGGCTACGGAATGCCCGCCTTCAGCCTCGATGGAAAACCGTTCGTATGGTACGCCGCTTGGAAACACCATAGCAGCTTCTACCCGCTGAGCGAGGCGACCAGGCGCGCGCTTGCGGCCGAACTTGAGGGATACGAGATCTCCGGAAAAGGGACAATTCGATTTCGACTAGACCAGCCGCCACCAACTGCGCTCGTGAAGCGGCTCGTCAAGATACGTCGCGCTGAGTTGCGAAAGAAGCGGAAAGAGCCGTGAGTCGCGTGTGGTTGCGGCGGACCACTCGGCGCGGCCGCAAAAAACCCTGAGGGATGTAGAGAACGGATTGGATCTGACTACACCCACGAAAATACACCCACCCGGCGACAGAATCGAAAGGAGCGGAAGGACATTATGAAATACATTCTGATGATGAATGCCAACAAGGCCAATTGGGACGCGTACGCCAAATGGTCGAAAAAAGACCTCGAGGCGAATGTTGCTTTCATGCGGGCCTTCAGTAAGGAACTCAAGCAGGAGGGAGTGTTTGTTGCGACTGAGGGCCTGGGCTGGCCGGAGCAAGCGAAGATCGTCCGAGCGGGAAAGGACGGTGAACCCGTGACGGATGGAGTCTTCCCGGAATCCAAAGAGTTTCTCGCCGGATACTGGATCATCGACGTTGAAAGCCCCGAGCAAGCGTATGGAATTGCCGCGCGAGCCTCGGCAGCACCCGGACCCGGAGGGATGCGGGGCAGCATGCCCATCGAGGTGCGGCAGGTGATGAGCAGCTTTTCTGATTTAGGGCTTTGACATCCTGGACCGGGGGAAATTGCGGTGACAGAACGACCCAGGGACGTTCCGATCGAGCGCCTGCTGCGCGAACTCACACCGCAGGTGCTCGGGACCGTAGTGCGAAGATTTCGCGACTTCGCGGCCGCAGAGGACGCCGTGCAGGAGGCATCGATTGCCGCAGCTTTACAGTGGCCGCGCGATGGTGTTCCGGACAATCCCCGCGCCTGGCTGACGCAGGTCGCCTTCCGGCGGATGGCCGACCACATTCGCAACGAATCTGCCCGTCGACTTCGCGAGAGCGAGCTAGCCCACGAGGCGGCCCTAACAACAGAATCGACGGGCATCGAAACGACGCCGCAAGAAGACGATACGCTAATCCTTCTCTTTATGTGCTGCCATCCTGCGTTGACCCCCGCTTCGGCTATTGCGCTGACGCTGCGAGCGATCGGCGGTTTGACCACAGCGGAGATCGCCCATGCGTTTCTTGTGCCCGAAACAACCATGGCGCAGCGGATCAGCCGCGCTAAGCAAAGCATTAAGAGCTCCGGCATTCGGTTCCAACTGCCGACTACAGCGGAGCGAACGCAACGCCTGCGCGCAGTTCTGCACGTCCTGTACCTCATCTTCAATGAGGGTTACACGAGCAGCGTCGGACGCAATCTGCGCCGAGATGATCTGTCGCATGAGGCGATGCGCCTGGCCGGGATCGTCCATAATCTCGAACCGGGTGACACCGAAGTCGCTGGATTGCTAGCCCTCATGTTGTTGACCGATGCCCGCCGCCTGGCTCGAACGAACGCCGAAGGCGAGTTGATCTCGCTGGCGGAGCAAGATAGGGCACTCTGGGATAGGCAACAGATCGCGGACGGCATTGCGCTCCTCTCGGCGACGTTACCGAGAGGCTTAGTAGGGCCATACCAACTGCAAGCCGCCATCGCCGCCGTTCATGACGAAGCGGCCCGAGCCGAGGACACGGATTGGCCGCAGATCCTGGCGCTCTACGATCTCCTCAGGCGCATGTCCGACAACCCAATGGTCATGTTGAACCACGCCATCGCGGTGGCGATGGTTCAGGGCCCGACGAAGGGCTTGGAACTGCTGGATGCGCTGAACTCCGACGCCCACCTTGTGGATCATCATCGCTTGGACGCTGTCCGAGCACATCTACTGGAACTTGCTGGAGACCATAAGGACGCCGTTAGACACTACCGCGCGGCGGCAGCCAAGACTGGGAGCCTCCCTGAGCGAAACTACCTTCTCACGCAGGCCGCGCGACTCTCCAGCAAGCTGCAACTAGGGAACGAACAGGAATGAAACTAAACCGCCCGTCTGCAATCGCGCCAGCGAGCACCTCGTCGCGCACCGACAACTCCATCGTTTTGCCGGAGGTCCTAGAGGAGGTAAGCACACGACCATCGGCGTGAAGCCTGGCAGCGATTGGCGTCTCGCCTGTGCGCACGCTTTCGTGGCAAATGAGAAAACGGAGTTTGCTTAACGCCGCAGCTTGCCCGTCGTAGGGTCGAACCTGGAATACCAGAAATAAAACGCGTCTTGCTGGGTCGCAAACGTGTGCTGGAAATTCGGCTCGGGTGCAGAGGCGATATGCCAACAGTGGGCGCGGTCATCGAAACGGAGAGTGCCAAACACTTTCTGCTCTGTGCCGACCAAGTTCATTGTCTCCGTGGACATCAGAACCTCCCTTTAAGAGCCATTACGTTTGGGATATCTAAGATCGTCGTGCTTTGTGGCGCCATGGTTAGCCTCTTGTTCGGTCTTGCGGACGGATTCAGCCAAGCGCGGGCCAGCCATTTCTTTGGCGACGCTAGCGAGTGTTGCTTTGTCCCTTTGTTTCTTCGATTTCCTAGGCTTCACAGACATACGGTGACACCCGGCATGAAGCAATGCTGTCCCGTTTAGCACACTCTGGCGATGCATGGCGTCCAAGGGAGTGGACTCGAATGGGGCAGGCAATACAGGTCAATACAGGTCAATCCAGAACGCCGCCGACAATCAGCGACAAACGCCGCCAGGGATGAGACGGGTGTCCCGTACCCGCATCGCGGCCAAAGTGAAAGCCGAGGCTTAGGCCGGAGAGATGGATCGCGCGCGGCCCGCTCGGAGCAAGCTGCACGCTCTGAACGTGGAGCGTGCTTTGAAAGGCGTCGAGTTGCAGACGTCCGCTGCAGAATTGGAGGAGCGAAAAACTCGAGTGGGTGAAAAACACGGTCTTGAATTCGTCCATCGGGGGAAAGCCCTCTACACTCTGGAAAGGTTGATTCGTTCCCAGGAACACGTGATTGAATTGGACAGGGGCTGTTACGGGATCCCGGTCCATCCGGAAGGAAGCGGCCAGCAAAGGGATCGAGACTGCGCGGTCCGTTATGGCTGGTGAAACACGCTCGCGCGCCAAGACGACTTGGGCGCTGCCGTTTTGAGGTCTGGGGTCCGCCATGATTGCGTTTGGTGCAGCAATGGCAGCAGCCAAGAATAGTGAACTGAGGCAACGATCTATATGGCGCATGACGCAGTCCATCAAACCCGGAAGTCCGAGATTCATACCCCCTGGTACCCAAGACTATGTGCCTCTGGCGTCGCGATGTATGTTCCATACAGCACGTATGTCAAAACGAATTTCTCCGAAATAGGCGCCCCTTACACTCGCCCGGAAATCTGACAAAGCCTGAACCTTGCTTAAACTCGCGGGTAGCCTCGGAGTTTGCCGGTCGTTGGGTCGAACCTAGAATTATCAAGGGTAAAGCGCGTCTCGCTGAGTCGGAACGTACATGGTTGAAACTCGCTTCAGGGTTAGAGGTGCGGACATATCGATGAAGTTGTTCTGGCGGTTGTTGAGACCGTCCGATACTTTCGTCATGAAGTACTCGGCCTGCACCGGATGAACGGAGACGTGCTTCGACACTTTGAAATCAATTCCGCCGCATGGGTTGGTTAGCTTCATTTTGGACCCGACCGGCTCAATTCTGGGATTTTGGAAGACCAAATCGACGTGAATTTTGCGCCCAAGGTGGCTAGGTCGACACCTTGGTTATCCGGCGTTGATCCCCAAACGCCCGCGCCTCGACACAGCTCGAGTGGCCCTAACGGATGCGGTTGGGCCAATCGGTGACGCCGCCAATCAAGCTGCGTATTTCTTCGCCATAAACAATCACTATGACCTCTTGTGCTTCGGTGTCTTCGCGTTTAGGGTGGCGATGAGGCCCTCGGCTGCGGGAGGGACATGCGTCTCGTGAGCAATTACAATGTCCTTCGCATGGATTTTCCTCCCGTAGATTTTCTCGTTTGCGTCGTTGTCCGGTCGGATAGTCGAACCCTCTAGCGAAACTCCTGCAAATAAACCCCGTGCCCGCGAGTAACTCAGTATTTCAGCACGCATCGAGACATCGGTTTCTGCCGACGCGTCACGGCCGACTGGTCCTGCTGCTACTGACGCATCTCCTCCGAGCTTCACTTTGCTGCTCAAGATTCCATTCGCACCGCGGTCATTCATCACCAGAAGGACGAAGTCAGTCGCTTGCCCTCCGATCTGAAAGCCTACACTGCCACCCTCTAGGGCCATCATTGAGGGAGCACCCCAGGGACCGTTGAAGTTCCCGCCCCTTCGGCACGTCATCGCGCCGCGACCATAACTTCCACCGATCACAAACGCAGCCTTAAGGACCGACGGGAAAACGACCACACAATCGGCTTTATCGAGTAGATCTTGAGGAATGTCGTCCGGAATATTCAGAATCTCTCTCAGCACCGTGCCGGCGTTCTTCAGACGATCCTCGTCCTTTTCTTTATCGTCCGCCCAACTGGTGATTGCAAGCAATAACAACGCGCCCATGGTGCACGCGAATATTCGTTTCTTCATAAAGGTCTCCTAGAACAGAGGTCGTCGGAATTTTCGATTTCAGCTCCCTCTGAGCCTAACCATACTCGATTGCTCAGAGATGCTACTGTGCCATGGTGAGGTCGTGCCACGACTGCCCGCTACCCTAGCGGACCAAAAGGACTCCGTGAGCTGGGCCCTTATAACGCGCACCCTGGCTCCATGCCATACAGAAATGTCCTCAGTTTCGAGGCTCTTGGCCTGTACATGTCCGCCCCGAACTGGTCGGCGCCCTGGCCGGAGCCCCGCACGTCTACGGTGCTTCTTGCTGGGGGAGTCAGCACAAGCAGCCGTACAGTATCAATCCTCTAGCTTCAGGTGTCCAGAATCTAATCGTTACGCGTTACGATGTCGATTGGAAACCGCCGTAAATCTTTGTGCGCCAACCACATCACGTTTTCTAATCGTCAGTCGCGAAATCCGCCACAGCCTTCCTAGGGAAGGAGCTGTGCCGTTTGCGTCCCGGGGAGCGTTGCGGGACGATAGAGCACTTCAACCGCCGGAGATGACATGATTCACACTCTGAAAACCGTCGAGGTTACGCAAGGGTGGGACGTCCAGATTCTTCTGCTCAGTTGGGCCGCGGGCAGCCTCGACGCACTCGGCTACCTCGGTCTCGGTCACGTCTTCACCGCAAACATGACGGGCAACACGGTGCTGCTGGGACTCGCCGTCGGGCAAGGACAGATGCTAGCCGCGCTGCACTCGATCTCCGCGCTACTTGGCTTCGCTCTTGGAGTGGCCTCCGGAGCCGTGCTGGTCAAGAGGCAGAAACCCGCCACTGACGTCCATCGTGCAGTCACGCACGCCCTCGTGGCGGAGGGAGTTGTTCTCGCGGTCTTTACCGTGCTCTGGCACCTGCCTGGATCCGTTACCGGTGCCGGAAGAACCGACACAGTGATGCAACTGTTGATCGTGCTCGCGGCCGTGGCGATGGGGATTCAAAGCGCGGTCGTGCGTCGCCTGAACTTCCCGGGAATCGCGACGACCTATCTCACCGGCACCATAACCAGTCTTATAGCCGGCCTTGTAAATCGCGTCACCCGCGCGCATGCCCTCTCAAGTTCCACGCGCATCGCCGGCCAAGCGACCATCCGCGACCGCCGCGTGCAGCTCCAGGCCGGCGTATTTTTTGCCTACGGTGTCGCAGCCGTTGCCAGCGGAGTCTTTCAGACCCGCGTTCCTGCGCTCGTCGCGCTCTCGCCTCTCGTGGCCATTGTGCTTGTGCTCGTGAGCTCAAAGCTTTACGCTCGACGCGAAGTCCCCAATGACTAGTTCGGAGTCGCCGTTGGCTCAGCGGCATGCTTGCTACCAGCTCGCCGAGCCACGCAAGTGAACCCGCTACTCGCTCTCCGCTCCGAGTGACTTAGTTTCGAGAATTGGACGCACGACTCGTTCCTGTAGCAACCCCATCGGATTGGATGATTCTGGAAAATTCGCCAGGGCCTGCTGTACATGCTTCTGGCTGCGGTCATTCATTTCTTCGCGGGTGGTACAGCGCAATGGAGCTTCCTTTCCCCATTCAGCCTGTGGTGACCGTGTATGAGGCGCCGTTGCTACTCCTCCGCGGGTTCGGTCTCGCTCTTTGTGGCTTCTATTTGTACCGTAACGTTTGAGCCCATGCGATTCCCTACTGGTGAGCACGACGCCGGCCCCTCTCCTGTTGTCGAGCCTGGACTGCTCCGCGAATGTCTTTCCAGACCATCCAATGCGGTTTCAGATCTTCAGCGCCCCGACGCCCGTAGAATCGTCGAGCGATCCGATTGGACGCCTCCACGTCCACTCCTTCGTGCTGCCGAGGGCCGTTCCAAAAATCAAAAAGGGCTTTTCGTGAACCGGACGCCGCCTTGTGATCTTGTTTTGCGCAGGATTCCGATGGGATAGAATCCGACCAGCTGAGGTCGCCCACCGATTCATTTTGAACGGCATCGAGCGCAGCGTTTCCCGTTTGTTGCTGGGATTCACGTCACGGACACCGTGACTGAAAAACAGCTGGCAGCCCACACCGAGGACTTGAGCGTGTTTGGATGTTTTGTCGAGACCGCTGCTCCGTTCTCAGCTGGAACAAGGGTCAGGCTGCGAATTTCGCACGCGGGCGTGAACCTTGTGGCCCAAGGCACGGTCGCCTATTCGCGAAAAGACAGCGGGATGGGGATCGCGTTCACTTCAATTGAACCGAGTAGCCTGTCGATCTTGGACGCCTGGCTTGCCAACCTGAGAAGGTAGTGTACCCGGCCTATCGGGCGGATCATGCGGCAGGTCTCTTACTGTCAGCCGTTGAGCTTTGCGCCAGGACATAATGTCGTGATCCGAATGGACCCCTTAAACCGCTATACAAACGGGTTTGGCGGGACCGAGATTTGTACCACGGGCGAGTGCGCGCAGTCAGTGCGCGGCGCGACGTTTGCGGATTCCGAAGGCAACCAGGCCTGAGCTGAATAACAACAATGTGGCGGGTTCAGGAGTCACAGCCACATTGAGAGTGTAGACCGTGCCAAAGACGCCGTTGGTACCGTCATCCACCAAAGTGAAGAATCCCGAGTCAGGAATGATCATCATGGGGGTGGATTCATCGTTGGAATAAAGTTGCGGGCCCGTCAGTTCCGGAAGCAGAAAGCTAAAATCGTTGAAATCGATATTCGACGAGGTTGTATTCAAGAAGACCAACATGTCGCTGACGGGCGCGCCGCCGTTGACAGTCACGTCGGTGGTAAAGGTGAAGAAGTTACCGCTCTCAAAGCAGGGCGAAAAATCACAGGTCGGAGTGGGATTGAGCGGCATTTCCCAAGTAGCGAGCGGAGTGTTGGAGCCTTGTGGCGTAAGAGTGTAGACAAGAGTGCCGTCAGCCTTAGCGCTGGTGGCCGAAACAGCTACCAGTATCATCGCCAGAATCGCGAATTGAAGTATTCTCTTCATGAATTCCTCCCGACACAGTTCCGTTTGGCCAAGCAGGGGGCGGGACCTGCCACTATATCTGTAAGAGCACACAGCATGCCTAAGAGGAACACCGTAAGTGCCTTGTTGTCAGTGTCTGAGTATCACGGTCGTTGCAAATGTGAAGTTGTTTTCACAGTATTGAACCGACAGGAGCCAGGAGGTCCAGCTTGGCATTAAGGCCGGTGTGGTCGATGAAGAAGATATGGCGAAACACTGCTTGTTCAATCAAGACGAATCGCTCTTGGCACTCACATGAAACGTGGTACAACGTTGGAGGTCCGACCAGCGAAAGGCGAAGCGATGTGCGCATGGAAGAACCATCTGCTCTCCGCGTTCCTGACTGGCGCTCTGTTCTGTATCGGTTCCGCCCAGGCGCAGACTCAACCGGCGGATGCCCAGGAATCTGCGCCAGCTGTGAATTCGCCATCGATAACTGTAAATCAGGCGATCGATCGCATAATAGAGCGCGAGACTTATGAAATCTCCGTCATTCGCCAGTTTAATCCCATCATCGAGACTTACATTCAGGACCTGAAGCCCGAGCCAGGAATGGGCGCCGTGCCAGTGCGCGACCATTATTTACTTGGCCAAGCAGATCCCTCCAAAGAAACCGTCGACTCTTCGATGCTCGCCAAGTCGAAAGACAAGCGCGATCCGTTCAATCCGATTTCGCACCTCAGTGGCTTCACAGGTTCTTCCCACGCCCCTGAGTCCTTCCTCAAGTTGATCTACACAGATTCGAAAGAATTCGACCGCCAGCACTATCAGTTCCAGTTTGTCCGGCGGGAGTTTCTCGGCGAAGTTCGTTGCGTCGTTTTCGACCTAACACCCCTGGCTGGGTCCGGCAACGGCCGCTTCAAAGGACGCATATGGGTGGAAGACCAGAAATATACGATCGTCCGCTTCAATGGCACCCACACGCCTCTGGCTGCAATCAACGGTGTCAGCTTCGCTTTCGATAGCTGGCGGTTGAACGTCCGACCCGACCTCTGGCTGCCTTCTGATATTTTCAGCCAACAGTCCGAGCTCAAGAATTCTCTGGTCGACCACGTCCGCTTCAAGTCGCAAACCCGTTTGTGGGGCTATGGCTTGAAGAACAGCGCACACGACCAACGGATGACCGCCGAACCCATGGTTCTCGATCATTTGCAGCGCATTGGCTTGCTTGCGCCTCCAGGCGAAGTCGATAAGGTGCTCGAAACCGTCGTCAACAATCTCGAAGTCACCAACAATCTCGATATCCAACCCGAAATTCGTTGCCGCGTGCTTCTCACCGGCACCTTTGAATCCTTCTCCATCGGTCACACCATCGTTCTCAGCCGCGGCTTGCTCGATGCGCTTCCCGACGAAGCCAGCCTTGCCACCATGCTCGCTCAGGAACTTGGCACCATCATCGTCGCGCGGCCGGAAACCGATCAGAGTAGGATCAACGTCGACCTGGCCAACAACAAGGTCATAGAGCTGCTTCAACATTCTCCCTACAAAGATAAGCTCCACTCTGCCGCGCTTTTCCTGCAACAACTCGACGCTCAGCAAAAGGTTTTGTCTCGGCTCATTGGCCCGGGCCTAGCAAACAAGACCGTGCTAGCGACGCGACTCATGAGTTTGGCGCCGAATCTGCAAGCCCAGAAGCCAGACCAGATGGCAGCACTCTCGGTAGGCGCTCGTATCCAGCTCGACCCGTGGAGCGATCAACTTGGGTTGCTCAAGTCCAAGCCGGTGGCACTCACTTCGTCCCGTGAAAAAATGCCCTTCGAAGTCGCCCCGTTCATTCCGCTGCTCACCCGACATAAGCTGCCACCTCCGCCACAGTGAGCAATCGGGCACGCGCCTGCGCGACTACCGGCGAAACTTCGTCGACGGGCCAATTTGCGCGAGGGGTCGAAGGCGAAACGGCGAGGGGAGCGGGAGCTATGCCGCATGTTCGCGCCGTTCACATTCCACAGAAAGATACTTCAGCCCGAGCGCCCTGCGTCGTTCGAGAGGCATATTCTCGTCTGGCAAACACGGTGCTGTCTGAGAATCGCGCGGCTTTCTGATCCAGGACATGGGACGGAATTCGAACCGACGACTGGCTGGCAATCCGACGCAATCAGAGTCATATGAGTTGATATACTGCGCGCCCAGCTCCACTGCGAAAGGATGATCGGAGGACTTTTCGTGCGCTCATCTATCCTGCGTTTCGTTCTGCCGTTGCTGTTTGCGATTTCTGCCGCTGCGCAGCAAACTCGACCGCAACCGGCATTGAAGCCGATCTTCAAGCTTCAGGAAGTCATGATTCCCGTGCGCGACGGAGTCCACCTCCAGACCGTCATCCTCACTCCTGTCGACCAGACAGACCCACTGCCCATTCTCCTCCGCCGCACACCCTACGGTGTCCCCGACAAGCCGCCGGAGCAAATGCCGCCGTACATAAAGGAACTCGCGCAAGACGGATACATCCTCGCCATCCAGAATCTCCGCGGACGCTTCAGGTCCGAAGGTGTGTTCAACTTGTCGTCATGGGTGGACCTCAACGATCCCAAGGCCACCAACGAGACCACGGATGCCTACGACTCCATCGACTGGCTGGTGAAAAACATCCCGAATAACAATGGCAACGTCGGCATGTTCGGCGTCTCCTACGACGGTCTTACCGCCGCCCTCGCCCTTCTCCACCCGCACCCCGCGCTCAAGGCCATCAGCGAGCAGGCCTCGCCCGTCGATCAATGGATGAACGACGACGATCACCGCTACGGCGCGCTGCGCGAAAGCTACGACTTTGAATATGCCGTCCTGGAGCAGGCTGATAAGAACAAGAACACGCACTTCGATTTCGAGACCTACGACACTTACCAGTGGTATCTCGACCTCGGCCCGCTCTCCAACATCAACGCCAAGTATCTCCACGGTTCCATTCCTTATTGGAATTCCAGCGTCGATCATCCCGACTACGACGACTTCTGGAAAAAAGAAGCCTGGGTGACCCAGCTTCACGCCTCAACGGTCCCCAACCTGAATGTTGCGGGATTCTGGGATCAGGAAGACCCATGGGGGCCCTGGCAGATTTTTCGCCACGCTCAAGAAAATGATCCGCAGCACACCAGCTTCATCGTCGCCGGTCCCTGGTATCACGGCGAGTGGTGGAGTCCCAAGGGGGACAGCATCGGCCTCATCCCCTTTGCCGGACACGAAACCGCCCGCGAGTTCCGCGAGAATATCGAGGTCCCGTTCTTTCGCTATTATTTGCATGGTAAGGGAGAGAAACCGAATTGGCAGGCTACTACCTTCCAAAGCGGATCGAATACCTGGCACACCTACGCCGCCTGGCCTCCGAAGGAAGCCAAGCCCAGGAATCTCTACCTTCACGCAGATGGCACACTTTCGTTCAAGCCACCCGACACGGCCAACGCCGCGAAGGCTTACAGGGAATATGTTTCCGATCCCGCCAATCCTGTGCCCTATCGCCAGCGCCCCATCACGCCCACCTATCCGGCCGGCGACTGGCGCACCTGGGAAGTTGCCGACCAGCGCTTCGTCGACCACCGTCCCGACGTGCTTTCCTTCCTAAGCGATCCGCTGGACCATGATCTCACCGTTACTGGACAGCTCGCCGCCAATCTCTTCGCTTCAACCTCCGGTACCGACAGCGATTTCGTCGTCAAGTTGATCGACGTGTATCCCGAAAACGCGCAGAAAAACCCCTGGAACCCCGAGGAAGGACCGAAGCCAGGACAGTATGCCCAATCGCTGAACGGCTACGAATTACCCATTGCGATGGAAGTGCGCCGCGGCCGCTATCTGGTTAGCTACGAGAAACCGCATCCGCTCACGGCGAACAAGCCCATCGAATGGAATATTCCTCTCCGCGATCACGACCACGTTTTCCTGAAAGGACACCGCCTCATGGTCCAGATCCAATCGACGTGGTTTCCGTTGATCGATCGCAATCCACAGAAATTTGTGCCCAGTATCTATCAGGCTACGGTGTCCGACTTTGTTCCCGCGACACAGCGAATCTATTGCTCGACCACTATGCCTTCGCACTTGGTCTTGCCGGTCGTCCAATAAAAAGCATCGAAGAAGGCCGAGAAAATGCAGCCGACGAAACCGCCTACATCCTGGAGTTGGAGGGGACTCGTCTAACCGCAAGGAAAATCGGGCAGTGGCCGATCCACCTACTCGGGAGCCTTGGTCCGTTTTTCTGATTCTTCCTCCCGAGCATGTTCCGCGCGCGATTCAACGATGAGCACCGGATGCCGATCCTGCAAGGACGGATTATGGTCTTCGAAGAGCGAAACGTAGGCATCCAGTCGATCCCACACAAATAAGTGGTTTTCCCATTTCGCTCCGGAGCCGTTTTCAGAGGGGATCACCGTTTCGCTTGACGGTTGTCCGAAGATTTTGATTGCCTCAGAAGCGCCATTCACTAACATCGTTATCTTGACCAGCTTTCCGCCGTCAAGTACGAAATCGATCGTCTCTTTGGCGGCATCGGGATCGTCTATATCGAGCGGAGCCGAGGTCGAAATTTCGGCGCGCTGACCTCGATCGATCGCAGCGAGAAGACGATCGCAGACCGAGCCGTTATGCTGTCGGCATACCTCCACCTCCTCTCTCGCGTCCGCTTCCAGGCGAAGGAAGCGCCCGGCGGATTCTCCGATGTAGTGGCGCCTGATTTCGACGGGCTTCGCTTCCTGGGCCTGTGCACGCACCAGGCCAGGGAGCGAAATAAAAAAGAAAAAAGCGACTAGCTGTCGCACTTGGTGATCCTCTTGCGACAAGAATATCGGGATTTCACAACGCGAAGAGCCGCTCGTTCTCGCTTGTCGCCGAGTAATAAACAGGAAGAACTCCAAGGTCCAAAGTGAGTGTGGAGCCTGTGTCCTGCGGAGGCCAAGAAGCAGCCGGGAGCGAGACTCTAACGTGGCCCTTTGGTCTTCGGCCCAGTCAGAATACGAACCGTGGAAATGCAAACACGCCGCGATTTGCTCGATCGAGTCTTCCTGGTTGCCTTTGGAACGTCGCTCCTGGTGGCCATAGGCCTTCTCTACACATTGCTGTCGATCATCATAAAATCGTGGCTTTCTTAAGGCGTCCCCAAAGCCTTCCCCGATGGCCCAGATTCTTCGAACTGCTAATCAAAACTACAAAACGAACTGTCCTAAGTCCTTAAAATCCAAAACGGTAGCAGATTTGAACCTCGCTGAAATGGGCGGTTTCGGGCGCGCGACTTTGAGGGTTCGCCGGGCTCGGTGGTCTGGAAACTCCGGGGGGTGTTCCGATGATTCTTAGCTAGCGGAAAATAGGGCATAATCGTCGCAGTCGTGCTGAGGGTTGTAACGAATCAATGTGCGGAATCTGCGGCGTTATCGGGATCGCGTCGAAGGAAACGGGCGAGGCCATTGTGCGGCGCATGATGAGCGCCATGGTCCACCGCGGCCCGGATGAAGAAGGCGTATTGCTTTGCTCGCCTGTGGTGATGGGTTCGCGGCGCCTCAGCATCATCGACCTGCCCGGAGGCAACCAGCCCATCTGGAATGAGGCAGGCACAGTCGCGGTCGTCTACAACGGCGAGATTTACAATTTCCGCGAACTCCGCAAAGAACTTCAATCGAGCGGCCACGAGTTTCGCACCAATTCCGATACCGAAGTTATCGTCCATGCGTATGAAAACTGGGGAACCGATTGCCTCAAACGGCTCAACGGAATGTTCGCATTCGCGATTGTGGAAATGCCCGAAGGGCGCACCGGCCGGCCGACGCGCGTCTTCTGCGCCCGGGACCGGCTGGGTATCAAACCGTTCTACTACGCCAGCGCGGGCGGAGCGTTTTTCTTTGCGTCGGAAGTCAGGGCGCTTCTCGCAAGCGGATGCATTGAGCCGGAAATTTCCGCCCAAGCGTTGCCATCCTACCTTCTGTTTGGCTCTCTCAGCGAACCGATGACGCTGGTCGAAGGCGTCGCGTCGCTTCCACCGGGTCATTCGATCACTGTTTCCGCCGGCAATCCGACCGTGTTTGCTAAACCGGAGGCCTACTGGAGTGCTTCCTCGGATTTCGCTAAACAGAAGCGAGCTAGGGAGAAAGAATCACGGCAAGAGCCTGCGGAGACGCGCACTTTGCTGGAAGATGCGGTCGAAAGCCACCTGATCGCGGACGTTCCGATCGGCGTGTTTCTGAGCGGGGGAATCGATTCGACGGCGATCGCCGCGCTCGCAAGCCGCGCGCAGGGCGGGATTCATACTTTCACGGTTGCATTTCCCGATGCGGAGTTCAGCGAAGCGGAAATGGCCCGGCGCACGGCAGAGCGGCTGGGAACCCAGCATACCGAGTTTACGCTCTCGCATCAGGAAATGGCTGCGCGGCTCGAGGAAGCTGTAGCAGCGTTCGACCAACCGAGTATGGATGGGGTGAACACATATTTCGTGTCGTGGGCGGCCAAGCAGTCGGGATTGAAGGTTGCGCTGTCGGGTCTCGGCAGCGACGAGCTTTTTGGCGGCTATTCGTCTTTCGCGAATACTCTACAGGTGGGGCGCCTCGCGAAAGCCGCTCGCGTCTTTCCTCGATCGGTTCGCGAATCGCTGGCGAAGCAATTCACCGACAACAGATTTTTCGGGGGCTCGGCCGACACGACGCGAAAAGCAGCGGCAGCGTGGCAAGACCCTCGGTCGTTTCCCCATCCATATTTTTTCACCCGCGCACTTTTCACGCCTCAGCGGGTAGGATCGTGGCTTGGCAACCAAGCGGGCTTATCCCGCGATTCGCCGTGGTCCGAATGGCTTCGAAGCGCGGCGCAAGAAGCTGCCGCGATGGATCGCTTTACGGCAGTGTCATGGCTTGAGCTGCGCAGTTATCTCGCGAACACGCTGCTGCGCGATACCGACGCGATGAGCATGCGCAATTCGCTGGAAGTGCGCGTGCCGTTTTTGGATGGGCCGCTCGTTGATCACTTGCTCTCGCTCGACGGTTCCCGGAAGCGCCGCGAGGTGCGACCGAAGGGGCTACTGGTCGAGGCTCTGCGGGATATTCTTCCGGACGAGATGATTGCGCAGCGTAAGCGCACTTTCACTTTTCCATGGGAACGCTGGTTCCGCGGCCCTCTTGGTGAGCGCGTTGCCGCCGGCTTCGAGGAATGGTCACCGGCGCTTGAGCCGCACATCGGCGGGGCTGCGGCATCGGCTGTCTGGAAGGAGTTCGTCAACGGGCGGACGACATGGTCGCGCCCGTGGAGCCTTTACGTCTTAAATGAATGGGTGAAACGAAATCTTAGCGCAACGGCGACGGAGCGTTCCCAGCGGCGAAACGCCGCGGCGGTTTCGATCGCTTGAACGAAGCCCCAGAAAACCAGCAAGCAGCAGCGCCCGGAGTGAAATGATCATTCTCGGAATTAACGCCTATCACGCGAACGCTTCGGCGGCGATTGTGGCAGACGGCCGCTTGTTGGCCGCGGTCGAAGAAGAGCGGTTGAACCGAGTGAAATATGCGGCGGGTTTGCCGGCGCGGGCGATTCGATATTGTCTGGACCAGGCAGGCGTAAGACTCTCGGAAGTCGACCACATTGCAATCCCGCGCGATCCCCGGGCGCGCTTAGCCACGAAGCTGCGTTACGCAGTCCGCATGCCGCGCTTTGCGTTCGACCGGGTACGAGTGATGGCGCGCTTCGCGGAAATCCCCGAGGATCTCGCTTCGGCGTTCGAGATGGATCCCGGGAGCATTCGCGGCCGGTTTCATCGAATCGAGCACCATACCGCGCACATGGCGAGTTCGTATTTCGTTTCGCCGTTTGAGCGCGCCGCCGTGCTGTCAGCAGACGGGCTCGGCGATTTCGCAAGTGCCATGTGGGCCATGGGAGAAGGTCCGCGAATGCGCGCGTTCGGTGAAATCACGTTCCCTCATTCGCTCGGGATGTATTACACGGCGCTAACGCAGTATCTCGGTTTCTGGAAGTTCGGCGAAGAGTACAAAGTGATGGGACTTGCCGCCTATGGCCAACCGGAGTTCATCGAAGAGTTCCGGCACATCGTGAGGGTGGATGCTCCCTTGTCGTTCCGGCTCGGCTTGAAGTATTTCACGCATCAAAGCCAGGGCCCTGACATGACCTGGCGCGAAACGGATCGCACGCCGGTTCTGGGGCGCCTTTTTTCGCCGTATCTTGAAAAACGATTGGGGCCGGCGCGCAAGCCCGAGCAACCACTCGAACAGCGTCACCATAACATTGCGGCGAGCATGCAGTTGGCGCTCGAAGAAGTCTTGATCGCGCATGGGAACGCCCTGGCGAGAAAGACGGGTGAAAAAGCTCTCTGCCTTGCCGGCGGCGTCGCCTTTAATTGTGTCGCAAATGCAAGGATCTTCGATCGGACTCCGTTCGAACGCGTTTTCGTACAGCCGGCCGCAGGAGATGCCGGCCTCGCCGTGGGCGCCGCGTTCGCCGTGAATCATCAAGTGCTGGGCCAGCCGCGAGAATTCACCATGGAACATGCTGCATGGGGGCCGGAATTTTCGGCCCAGCAGGTTCGCGAAGCGATCGATGGCCTGCGCGCTTCCGATGACGGCACGCACATCGAAGAATTAGGCGAAGAGCAGCTTCTTCGCGTCACCGCAAATCACATCACCACCGGCAAAGTCGTCGGCTGGTTCCAGGGGCGGGTCGAATGGGGACCGCGCGCGCTGGGAAACCGCAGCATCCTGGCCGATCCGCGCCGGCCGGAAATGAAAGAGATTCTGAACCGGCGCATCAAGCATCGCGAGACGTTTCGCCCCTTCGCACCTTCGATTCTCGAAGAATCCGTGGGCGAATACTTCGAACGGACAAATCCGTCGCCGTTCATGACCTTCGCGTATGCGGTGCGGCCGGAAAAACGAGGGGTAATTCCCGCGCCGACCCATGTCGACGGGACCGCGCGCCTGCAAACGGTGAACCGCGAAGCGAATCCTCTTTACTGGAAACTGATCAAAGCGGTGGGCGATGTTACCGGCGTGCCCGTTGTGGTGAATACGTCGTTTAATGACAACGAACCGATCGTCTGCCGACCGGATGAAGCGCTCGACTGTTTCCGCAGGACGCAAATGGACGCGCTGGTCATCGGAAATTTCGTGCTGGTGAAGAAATCCTCAATAGCAGCCAGCGAAGTCAAAGCCGACAACTTCGCTAAACGTGCAAACTGATTTGCTCCCTCTCCGGTATTCTCGCCCTTGCCCCATGTGCCAAGTTCGCGGCGATGTCGGCGCCTGGAACGGTTCATGCATATCCTGCTCTTGAACGAATATTATCCGCCAGACACTTCAGCCACGGCAAAGATGGCGGTCCAAGTGGCCGAGACGCTGGCGAGACGTCATCGGGTAACAGTTGTCGCCGGGCGCCCGTCTTACGATGCCGATGAGAATTACGCGTTTTCATTCCTTCGGCGCGACGTGCGAAACAACGTCACCGTCGAGCGTGTGGGTTCTACGACCTACTCGCGCCATCAGATGCGCGGGCGCGTCTCGAATTACTTGTCTTATCTGGCTCTGGCCATACCGCGAGCGCTCGCGGTTTGCGCCGATGTCGTCCTAGCGATGACCGATCCGCCCATCGCGGGAATTGCTGGATCCTATATCGCCGGCCTGACCGGGCGGCCTTTCGTCTACAACATTCGCGATATGTATCCGGACATGGCGGTCGGCGGCGATATCGTTCGACCGAGTTACTGGGTCGAGCGTTGGGAGGAAGTGCACCGTCGCGCGCTGCGGTCCGCGGCGCGGGTGATCGTTCTGGGCGATGACATGCGTAACCGTATTCTCTCAAAAGGTGTCGAACCCGAACGAGTTGTCATCGTTCGCGACGGTACTTCACCACCTGCTTTCCACGCAGAACTGAGCGATCCAATCGTTCAGGAAATTCGTGGCGGATTCCCGTTCGTCGTACTTCACGCCGGGAACTTAGGATTTTATGGGGCTTGGCGGACCTTGCTCAAAGCCGCGGAGATTTTGCGCAACGAAGGCGTGGGATTCGTGTTTGTAGGAGATGGAGCGAACCGGGCGGCGATTGAGTCGGAAGCGGCGAATCTGCCCAATGTTCGATTCCTACCCTTTCGCCCGGCCGAGCAGATACCGCAGGTGATGAGAGCGGGGGACTTGCACGTCGTGACGGTGCGTCGGGGGCTCGAAGGAGTCGTCGTTCCAAGCAAGCTCTATTCCATTCTTGCTGCTGGCCGACCAGTGCTGGCGGTCGCGCCCGAAGAAAGTGATGCCGCGCGCATTTCTCAAGAATCGGCCTGCGGCATTGCCGGTGACCCGGATGATCCGGCGGGCGTTGCCCGAGCGATACGGGAATTGCGCCACGACCGGTCACGGCTCGCTGCGATGAGTCTCCGTGCCCGGGAGACGGCGGGGAAATATGCTAGATTGAATGAGTTGGAGAAATTTGTTGGTATTATCGAACAGGCAAGTCGAGAGAGGGCGGGTGGGCGCCATCTGGAAAAGTAGAAGAAGTTCTGGCAAACACCCTGACGCCGCGCCTCTTTGACGCAGCTTGGAGTTTGTTCGCGCATGAACATGCCCTCAGATCTGCTCACCTTCAGTATTGCGCTGCTCGCGTCTCTTGCGCTTACCATTCCGATTCGGCGCTTGGCCTTACGCCACGGGATGGTCGACCATCCCGGCCCGCGCAAAGTCCACGTCAAACCGGTGCCCTTGTTAGGGGGCATCGCCATTTACCTTGGGTTCGTGTTTGCGATCCTGCTGACACTTCACGCCGCCGCCCAGCAACAGATGCTTGGCATCCTAGCCGGCGCGACACTTGTTGCCATCATCGGATTCCTGGACGATGGGGGCCTGCTGCATCACCAGGTGAAGCTCTTCGTGGGCATGCCCGTAGCAGCGTTGTTTCTGATCACATCTGGAATTCACGCTCAACTTTTCTCGCAGTTTGTGCCGGGGACTGCCGGTACGGCGCTCGACGTTTGCTTCACGATTTTCTGGGTGATGGGAATCACGGCGGCATTCAGCATACTCGATCACATGGACGGGCTCTGTGCGGGAATTGCCGCTATCGCGGCAATGTTCTTCACGATTTCGGCGGGACTTAGCGGCCAAACGATGGTTCGAACGCTCGGAGCGGCGACGCTTGGCGCCGCTCTTGGTTTCTTGCGGTGGAATTTCAATCCCGCGAAGATCTTCATGGGTGACGGCGGGGCCATGTTTTTGGGTTTCCTCATGGCGACGCTCGGCCTGAAGGTACGTCCGGAAGGTGCGCAATTCCCTATTTCGTGGATCGTGCCGATTCTGATATTGGGCGTGCCCATCTTCGATACGACCATGGTCTCGATTTCGCGCGCTCGCCGCGGGCTTCTTCCTTTCACCTCACCCGGCAAGGACCATACGGCTCATCGCCTGTCGAATCTGGGTCTCGGATCTCGGGGCGCAGTCCTGGCGCTGTATTGTATGGAAGCGTTTTTAGGCGTTCTCGCTCTTCTTGTTCCACGACTTTCGGCAATTACCGTGTATTCGCTCGTAGGGATCTTGATGGTGTTTGGTCTGATAGCCGTCTTCTTCCTGGAAGGCGTACCCTACGAGCGTCAGGCGAAACTTCAAAAATCCTCGTCCGCGCCATGAGCGGCGCGAAAGCCGGGTAGCGGCCCTTCTTCGTAGGAGGAAGCGTTCGCGTGGGATATACTGCTCGCCAGCGACTCGAGGGCGATTCTAGTTGCTTCTATCGTTCGGTGGACCGGCGGTTAAGGGAAAGCCAAGCCAGGGGCTAGCCCATATTACCTCTTCCCCCAGTTGGATTTATATTGAGCCAAGTCGAGCCACCGCATATGCCGGTTGAACGACACGACGCGAATATCCCGTCGGACCCGCGGTACGGTATAGAACATTCCCGCGTTGCTGTGGTTGGCGGGTCCGCCGCAGGATTGTTCACTGCCTCCTTACTGGCTCGCCGAGGCGTTCCCGTCCGCGTATTCGAGCGCATCGAAACGCTGGAGCCGGCCGCGCGCACCCTAATCGTTACCCAGCACATGCGCTCCTTGCTTGGCCGGGCTGCCGAAGGCAGCATCGTCAACGAGATCCGCCGGTTCGAGCTCTTCACCGACGGCCGCTCCGCCACCATCACCCTGAAACATCCCGATCTCATCATCGAGCGCCGCGCTTTGATTCAAGGTCTCGCGGAGGATGCGGCGCAGGCGGGCGCCCGATTGGAATTCGGGCGCCGCTTCCATTCCTTGCATCCCAACTCGAAGGGCATGGTGCTCGAGATGGAGCGATCGAGCGATGGCCTTCGCGAGGAAGTTCATGCCGATACCATCGTTGGCGGCGACGGCGCCTTGAGCCGCGTCGCGAAAGCCGGTGGCTGGGGAGCGCTCGACACCGTCCCTCTGGTCCAGGCCATTGTTCCATTGCCGAAAGACATGCCGCCCGATACGGCGCGAGTCTGGTTCGTGCCGCAAGAAACTCCCTATTTTTATTGGCTGATTCCCGAATCCCCCACGCGAGGGGCTCTCGGCTTAATCGGCGAAACGGGACCCGAAACACGACGCCACCTGGAACGGTTCATCGAAAAGCGGAAACTGAGCACCATCGAATTCCAGGGCGCGCGCATTCCCGTTTACTCGCGGTGGATTCCGGTGAAGCGCAACATCGGCGGCGGATCCATTTACTTGGTGGGAGACGCAGCCGGTCAGGTGAAAGTAACGACCGTGGGAGGAATCGTAACCGGATTCCGAGGCGCGCTCGGCGTGGCGCAGGCAATCTTGAATGGAGGTATGAGCCGTGAGCTCCGCCGTTTGCGCCGTGAACTCAACCTCCATCTCCTGCTCCGGCGCTCGCTGCACAACTTCCAACAATCCGATTACAGCGAACTGGTCGACCTGTTGAACGATCCTGCCAAACAATCGCTGGCCGAATATTCGCGCGACGAAGCCTGGAAGATTCTCTGGCGCGTTTGTCTGCGCCAACCGCGTCTGCTGTTGCTTGGTTTGCGAGGACTACTGACAAGCCGTTCCTTCGGGCGGCGGAGCCTCTAGTTCGTGGCCTGGCCTCCGAGCAATCTGGTAACTTCGCTCGCCTGACTTCGACGATATAATCACCTGCCTATGCGCCATCGGTTGGATTTCCGCTAGACATGTACGTCCTGGGCCTCTCGGCGATGGAACATGATCCGTCGGCAGCGCTGATCGACGAGAAAGGCGTTGTCGCCGCCGTCGAAGAAGGAAAGCTGACGCGTCGAAGGGCCGTCGAAGGCATTCCTCGCGCGGCCATTCGGTTCTGCATGGATTGCGCACGAGTTTCATGGCCGGATATCGATCGGGTGGCTGTCGCGAGCAGACCCCGGCGCGCCTCGCGTCGAAAAGTAGCTCTCCGGGTGCGCCTCGCTCCTCTTGCCCCCATTTCAAGTGGCTACTACATTAACAAGAGTCTCGGCGAGTTGGGGCGCGAGCTCAACAATTTTCGCATCGTGAAACAAATGGCGGGAAGCCCGGATGGCCGTACGGAGGCGCTCGATCACCACCTGTGCCACGCGGCGAGCGCTTATTTCGCTTCACCGTTCGATCACTCTTTGATCGTGGTCCTCGACGAAGAAGGCGACGGCCGCTCCGGTTTTGTGGGGATTGGGAAGGGCTCGCGCATTGACGAGCGCAGCTCGCTTGCATTTCCTCACTCGATCGCGTGGGTGTTCACGCAGGTCACGCAACTTCTGGGGTTTCGCCCGCATGCCGACGAGAATAAGACGCAATGGCTGAGTCTGGCCGGAAAACCCGTTTTCACTGATCTGTTTGTCGAAATGTTACGGAAGAGCGCGAAAGGCTCTCCGCACCTGGACGCAAGGTATTTCACCCCCGGATTCACAGGCGAGCTGTCGTTCAGCGATGCGTTCTATCGCCGCATCGGAGCCGCTCGTCACCCAGGCTCGGCCGTCGGTCTCCCGCTCGAAGAATCGCTACGCGCCAATGTCGCCAGCAGCCTCCAGCAAGCGTGTGGCGTCGTGGTAGGCGAGTGGCTTGAGTTATTACGAACCCAAACGCAGGAGAAAAACCTCTGTCTGGCGGGCGGGTTGTTTTTGAACGCCCTGCTTATCGCTGCCATCGAAGAAAACTGTGGATTTGATCGAGTCTTCGTGCAGCCCGCGGCCGGAAACGAAGGCACGTCGCTCGGAGCGGCCTGGCTTGCCTGGCATAACACGCTCGGGCGTCCACGAGTTCAACCGATGTCGAGCCTGTATTGGGGTCCGGCGTATTCGAATGAAGAGGTGAAGCAGGTACTCGACAACTGCAAAGCTGCTTACCAATGGTGCGATTCAGAGGACCGCAAGATCGACGCAGCGCTTGAGCTCCTGCATTCCGGGAAAATCGTTGCCTGGTATCAGGGCGCCACCGAATTCGGGCCGCGCGCCCTAGGAAACCGCAGCTTGCTCGCCTCCCCGTGGGCTCCTTATGTAACCGAGAATTTGAACGACTACGTCAAGCATCGGGAATCGTTTCGTCCGTTCGCACTTGCGATTCCAGAGGATGACTGCGCCGAGTATTTCGACTGCTCAAACAATGGGCGCTACATGGCCACCATGGCCGAGGCGAAGGATAAAGCACGCAAGCTCTTCGATTCATCCGCGCCAGGATTTGTATCCAAAAATGGGCTGGTACGCCTTCATGTCGTGGTGCATGGCGATAATCCTTGCCTTTGGAAATTGCTGAAGCGGTTCGGCGAAAAAGGCGCCGCGCCTATGCTCGTCAACACCTCCTTCAACCTGTTTGGCGAGCCGCTAGTGGTTACGCCGCGCGACGCTGTGCGAAGTTATTTTTGCTCCGGGGCTGATGCATTGATTGCTGAAAGTTTTCTTCTGAGGAAGCGCTAAGAGCGTGGCGAGCAAGTGGAAGACTTCGCCTGCGGCCAAGCGCCGCATTCTCGTCGTCCTCCTGCTGTTGTTCGCTGTTGTCGCTGTGCTGATGCTGCGGGGTGTGGGCCGTTGGCTGATTCGCGAGGATCCCCTGGCCAAGGCTGACGTCATCGTGGTGTTGAGCGGAAGTATGCCGTATCGCGCTCGAGAAGCAGCCAAAGTATACAAGATGGGTTTCGCACCTGAGGTGTGGGTAAGCCGGCCGGAAGGCCCTGGCGCGGAACTCGAAGAGCTGGGCGTACATTACGTCGGCGAGGAGGAATACAACCGCGAAGTCCTGATTCACGAGGGCGTACCGGAATCCTCGGTTCACATTCTGCCGGGTCCGAGCATCGATACGGAACAGGAAGTCGAGGAAATCTCGCGGGAAATGCAATGGTCGGGAAAGCACAGCGTGATTTTCGTTACCTCATCGCAGCACACCCGGCGGGTCAAAGCGCTTTGGCGCAAGCTGGCGGCAACCAGTACCACCGCATCGGTGCACGGGTCGCCTGAAGATCCTTTCGATCGAGATCACTGGTGGCGCAACACCCGCGACGCACTCTCGGTGGTGCGAGAAGTGTTGGGTCTCATAAATGTGTGGGCCGGACTGCCGGTGCGGCCGCACCTAAGGCGACCAGAGTAGCTTCGAGCTCAGCACTTCGAACACTGCCTACTTTTCTTGTCTCCGCACCGAAACCGGCCGAGGCTCCAAGATCTTCCAGCGATCCCATTCGCCCTTCTTCGACAGGTCACGAACATGGAGCTGCCATTCAATACCCTGACTGGGATCGCCTGAAGAATAAAACCCCTGCCAGTAACCGCTTTGGGCTGGAACGTTCTCGGCCCTTAAATTCCCATTGCCGTTGGTGGCCTCCCCTAAGGGATCGCTACGACGAAACTCGGTTAGCTGAGCAGCATCGAGAGGAACTCGGAAAAATACGATGCTCTCAGATTCGCCATGGTGACCGCATCCGTTTGCAGAAACCGGAGCAAGTGCCGGCAGGTGCCCACAAAGATCGATGGAATTCTCACGGATTAGAAGCTCCAGCCTGGCAGGACGCTCCGCTGTCGCTCGGGGGCGCTCCAGCGGGATTTCCCATAGCGTTACGGAATCGCCGTTCCTCGATTCCCCGGCATAAAGATCGAGTGAGCGCGTCTGCCAGCCGGCCGACTTACTTTCCGGCAAAACTTCTGTGATGGTGGCCACCGAATGACCTCGCCATCGCTCGACCTTAATCGAGGCGGGTAAGCTCCCGTTCGTACGGATCAATCTCAAATCTTCTTCCGACCCGCTCAGAACATTCCGCCAAAAAAGGTCACTCAATCGAAAGGAGAATGTGAAGACCTGTTCGAGCGGAGAAGGCGCGGCCTGGTTCAGGCGCCGCAAGAACTCGGGATGAGACATTTCCTCGACATCCTCGAGCCGTTCGGTGAGACGCCGGATCATCCATGACTGTTGTCGCAGCATGCGTTGCCAGTAGTTCGCCAGCACATAAAACACAAATGCGACGATCAAGGAGATACCGAGCGCAGGCCAAAGAAGGTCCATTTCACCCGCTTTCCAGATTCGTTGCGCCAAAATCTTAGCGCCGATGTCGCCGGATTTTACTACCAAATTCTCGGTTCTTCTATGACAACCGAGCGACTTGACAACCGAGCGACGTCCGCAGATTGACCTTGGCGCATGAAGGGCGATATACGAAAATGGTCGACGATCGGAATGAAGCTCGCGTCAGCTGGTTCGCCTGGGGGATGTGATTGAAGATTTCGGTGATTGGATCCGGGTATGTCGGACTGGTGACCGGCGGCTGCCTCGCCGAGATTGGGCACGAAGTCGTCTGTACAGATAGCGACGCGTCAAAAGTTAAGACGCTTGAGTCAGGGTCGTTGCCCATTTATGAGCCGGGACTTGAGGCGGTCATCGCTAAGGCTCGCCAGGCAAGGCGGCTGAAATTCCAGGACAGCCCTGGCCAAGCGGTGGCCTCGACCGATGCCATATTCATTTGTGTCGGAACTCCTCCCTTGCCGAATGGGGATGCTGATCTTAGTGCGATCGATCGTGTCGCTAAGCTCATTGCTACCGAGTCGCGCTCTCCCAAGCTGGTCATCGAGAAGAGTACGGTGCCTGCGCAGACCGGACAGGAGTTGAAGCGCGCGCTCTCCGTCTATGGCCGCAAGAGCGGCGTCACATTTCAAGTGGCTTCTAATCCGGAATTCCTCCGCGAAGGAACCGCGGTCGAGGATTTTCTGCATCCGGATCGCGTTGTGGTCGGGGTCGAAGACGAAAAAACGGAGAAACAACTGAAAGAAATCTATCGGCCCATTCTCCGTCAACAGTTCAATTGTCCCGTTCACTCACCCGCGTGCCCCGACAGGCCCCCTCCTGTATGGCTGGCAACCACGATTAACAGCGCCGAATTGATCAAACATGCGTCGAATTCATTCCTGGCATTGAAGATTTCCTATGCCAATATGGTCGCCGATCTTGCCGAAAAGCTAGGCGCCGATATTGAAGAAGTTGTCCGCGCTGTGGGTCTTGACCCGCGAATCGGGCGGAGCTTTCTCAGCGCCGGCATTGGGTTCGGCGGCTTCTGTCTTCCCAAAGACTTGCAGGCATTCGTTCATTTGGCTGAGCGGTCCGGTGTGGATTTTACGCTGCTCAAGGAAGCGGAAAAGGTGAACCGGCGGCGCGTGGATCACTTTCTTGAAAAGATTCGGCGTGCCCTTTGGGTCGTCAAAGAAAAGCAGATCGGGGTGCTGGGTCTCGCCTTCAAGCCCAACACGGACGACATCCGTTTCGCGCCCGCGATTGAAATCGTTAGGCAGTTGCTCGCCGACGGCGCGCACATTTCGGCGTTCGACCCTCAAGCGATGGAAAAGGCGCGCACCATGCTGCCTCAGATCAAATACGCCGAGTCAGCCTATGGCGCAGCCCGGGATGCCGAGGCCCTGATTATCGCCACCGAATGGGATGAATTCCGCAAATTGGAGTGGGAACGCATTCGCGAATCCATGGCCCGCCCTCTTGTTCTCGACGGCCGGAACTTGCTGGTACCCGGCGAAATGAGGACCCTGGGTTTTGAATATCATTCGATTGGCCGGCCGGATTGAGCTTCGCTTTCCGCATTTGTGAGCGGAGTACAGCGGACGCACCTCACCTTGAAACGCTCTGCCGGAAATAGTCGTAGGTGAGCCGGAGACCTTCGTCGAGATCTACCTTCGGTTGCCAGCCGAGAACGCGCTTAGCTTTTCGGATATCGGGGCAACGCTGCTTGGGATCATCCTGCGGCAAAGGGTGAAACTCGATCGGAACATCCGCACCGGCAAGTTCTCTCACCCGCTCGGCAAATCCAAGAATGGTAATTTCCTGCGGGTTGCCAATATTCGTTGGTTCGTGCTCGTCGGATTCGAGCAAGCGATAAATTCCGTCCATCAGGTCGGAGACATAGCAAAAACTTCGTGTCTGTTTTCCGTCACCGTAAACCGTGATGGGAAGGCCACGGATAGCTTGGTAGAGAAAGTTCGGAAGCGCTCGGCCGTCATTCAACCGCATCCGCGGTCCGTAGGTATTGAAAATCCGCACGATCCGCGTGTTCACTCCATGAGAGCGATGGTACGCCATCGTCAGCGCCTCGGCGAATCGCTTCGCTTCGTCGTAACAGCCCCGCGGTCCCACCGGGTTTACGTGGCCCCAGTAGCTCTCCGGCTGGGGACTCACCTCCGGATCGCCGTAACACTCTGAAGTCGAGGCGAGCAGGAACTTTGCTTTCTTCGCCAGCGCAAGGCCCAACGCGTTGTGTGTGCCTAGCGAGCCGACCTTCAGCGTCTGTATGGGGATCTTCAAATAGTCCGGCGGACTAGCGGGCGAGGCAAAATGCAATACCGCATCCACCTGGTCACGAACTTCAATATATTTCGTCACGTCTTGGCGAACAAACCGGAATCGGGGGTTCGAAAGCAGTTGCGAGATATTCGAATTGGCGCCAGTGACCAGATTGTCGAGACACACCACCTCCCAATCCTTCTCCACCAACAAATTGCAGAGATGAGAACCGAGAAATCCGGCCCCACCGGTAACCACGGCTCGCAATTTTGAATCTCCTTTGTTCGCCGGCCCCGCGGCAAAAATGGCGCCGCGCTCGCAATTATCTCCGAAAAACGACAGGCGGAGAAGGCACGGCGCAGAGGGAAGGCGATTCGTCTGGGTCGTTCCGCCTCACGGAGATTCCCGCGGCGCAGCAGCGGAGGCCGTGGTGTGGTCTGCCACGATCCGCCAGCCCTGTGGAAATCGTCGGAAATTCAATGTGAAGAATCCTGTGGGCTTGTCCTTCTGGCGTTCAAGTTCGAATTGCCCGATCGCATAGGCCGCCTCCTCGCACAGCATATGAATCTCCAGATTTGAAAAAGAGAGCCGGCCCATTGCCGTACGGTCTGGATAATTTCTACGGTAACGATCAAGCAGCGCCTGCCATCCGCGCAAGACGCCGTTTGCACCGACAAATTCCGTTTCGCCCGATTTCCAGTATCCAGCCATAAACGCTTCGATATCGCCCCGGTTCCATGCCGCTGTCTGTTGTTCGAGAAGGTCACGGATTTCTGTCTGCCCGGATTCGTTCGGGTCCGCAGACGACGGAGGGAACGCGCGATACACGGGAACGCTGGATGTGATCGCGGCTAAGCACAAAAACAAGGTCGCGGTCTGAATTCGATACCGCATCATTCTCCTCCCCATCGCCGATCGTTGAGCTCGAGCGAGGCGCCTCCCGAGCAGTTCATGCTGCTCGGCGCCAGCTCGACGGCGGGACAACCCCGCGGGGCCATCTGGCCAGTTTGCCTGGAGCAGTACGGAGGTTCCATTGCTCCCGGCGCTCCCAAGCAGCACACTAAGGCAGTTAAAACCATGTTAATCGCAGCCTTCATTTTCGTAATCTCAGCGGTGGCCATGATTCAGTTCGCGGTATTCAGTTGGCGAGCTGGTTTGGTCCAGGCGGTCTCCCTAGGTCCGTCTTATAAGTTATTGAAACAAAGCAGCTTCGACGATCTATTAGCCTATCAGAAGCTTTGTCCGGAACTCGCTATTAACCCGCCCTCCAAGATTCGCTCGGTGCGCCTGTACCACGGCCTACTGAAGGCCGTGAGCGAATTCACGGCTGTGGTGATGGGCTCTGAAGTCGATTGGTCGAGTCGCGAAATGGTCCTGTGCACACAGTATGTGGCCATGACGCTATCCAAGCGTATGATACGCAACCAAGCGCTTCTCGCCGAGGTTCGGTCATACTAACGAGCGCGTTGCGCTCAAGAGGCGTTGCCGCGACACCGTTTCGCGAAGAACAGATTCCTCAGTAAGCCCAGCGCATCAGCACGGCACCGGTGGTAAAACCGGCGCCAACCGCGATCAGAAGCACGAGGTCCCCTTTGCGCAACCGCTTCTGTTCAAGTGCATCCATCATTCCCAACGGGATCGTTCCCGCCGTTGTGTTTCCGTAGCGGTCGATGTTTACGAGCACCTTCGAGTCGTCCACTCCGAGCCGCTCCTGCATCGCGCGAATGATCCTGAGATTGGCTTGGTGAGGTATCACCAGCGCGAGATCGCGGCTCGTTAGCCCATTGCGTTCCAGAATCTGGCAGGCGAGCTCGCTCATTCGCCGAACGGCATATTTGAATACCTGGGCTCCTTCTTGGTGGACGTAATGCATTCGTTTGTCTACCGTTTGCTGCGACGCGGGGTGCAAGGAACCGCCGCCGGGCATGTAGAGATAACGTCCACCGGAGCCGTCAACGTCGTGCGCGAAGTCGATAATCCCTTCCGATTCCGAGGTTGCTGGTTCCAGCAGCACCGCTCCCGCACCGTCACCAAAAAGAACGTAGGTCGAGCGATCCTTTGGATCGAGAATGGACGTCATGACGTCACTTCCGATCACCAGCACCTTCTGGTGCGCGCCGGAACCAACGAACTGAGCGCCGACGGTAAGCGCGTAGGCAAAACCGGAGCAGGCTGCTGACAGGTCGAACCCCCACGCTTTTTTCGCACCCAGCCGGTCTTGAATCAGGCACGCCGTCGCCGGGAACAACATGTCCGGCGTAACGGTCGCCAGCACAATCAAGTCAATGTCTTCCGCGGGGACGCCTTTCGCTTCCAGAAGCTTCTTCGCTGCTTGGGTGCCGAGGTGCGACGTCGCCACGCCAGGATCCGCATAATGCCGCTCGCGAATCCCGGTGCGAGTGCGGATCCATTCGTCGTTCGTTTCCATCAGTTTTTCAAGGTCCGCGTTGGTCACCACTCGCGGTGGGGTGTACCCGGCCACGCCCGTAATCTTGGCGGCGATGCGTCTGCCCATGAACCTCTCCTAAATCCATTCCGTTGGGTCAATAATCTGGCGATTGTATGCAATCGCGCGCGCAGGTGACAAGTGAAAGCGCTATTTCCGAACCGAAGGATTGATTTCATACCGGTAGGTTATCTCCGCAGTCTTGCGGAGCATCGCGGCTACCGAGCAGTACTTGCTCTGGCTTAGTTCGATAGCATCGCGTACAGCTTTGTCGTCAAGTTCTCCGCCGAGCCAGTAAACCATCTCAATTTTCGTCCAAACTTGTGGCGGGTTGCTGGCCCGTTCCCCGGAAACGCTGACCTCAAGCGATTCGAGTTTCTGGCGTTTCTTCGTCAGTATGATGGCAACGTCCACTGAGGTGCATGCTCCGAGCGCCCCGAGAAGCATTTCCATCGGTCCGGGAGCTGCATTGTGTTTTCGGTCGGCGTCAAACGGCACGGTATGTCCCGATGGCATCATCGCTAGAAACTCCTCTTTCCCAGCCCATTTCACGGTTGCAGTCTGCACGATAACCTCCACTGGACGTTCACAGAAATGACCTGTGCGGACTCTATCGGGATCGCTCGGGTGCGTCCAGCGAAGTATGGCGCAGGGGCGCTCGATCGCGTGTGGAAACGGTCGTCGAAGGTGGATAGAAAACCCGGACCAACGGTAACCCGTCGGTCGAGTGCGAGCAGGGCTACAAAGCGGGAGTGCCGGCGCGGTCCGGCGCTCCGATGGTGACCTCGATCGTCGGCCGTGGCGCGCGGCGCATCGTCTCGATGAAGATGCGGACAATCTCGGGATCAAACTGGTTTGCGGCGCAACGCTCGAGTTCCACGAAGGCATCCTCCGGGGTCCGCGCTTTCTTATAAGTACGCGCCGAGGTAATCGTATCGTAGGCGTCAGCGATGGCGATCACGCGTGCTCCATAAGGAATGTTCTCGCCTTCCAAGCGATCCGGATAACCCGTCCCATCGTAGAATTCGTGGTGATGCCGAACCATGAGGCGGATGCGCTTCATCGCTTCGAGCGGCTCGAGGATTTTTGCCCCTAGCTCGGTATGGGTCTTCATGGTGTCCCACTCGGATGCATCGAGCGGGCCCGACTTGTTGAGGATTGTTTCCGGGATTCCCACTTTGCCGATGTCGTGCAGCAGCGCGGCCAGGCGCAATTCCTCGACTTCAGGCTGGTCCATGTTCAGAGCCTGCGCGATCATGACTGCGTACGCAGAAACCTTCTGCGAATGGCCTTGGGTGTAGTGGTCTTTCGCGTCGATAGCGAGCGCCAGCGAGGTGACCGTCTCGACTACCGCGGGCGGCAAATTCTCGCTATCACCGGCTGTTCCCTGTTCATTAAGCGACCGCGTGAACTGTTCCAGGCGGCGATAGATTTCCTCAAAAGCCTCCGGGCCCGTCGAAAACAGCCTCTTCAGCGTTACGCCCAGATACGCCTCGAGAACATCCTTCTTCCATTTCTTCGTTTCACTCGCGTCGTAGTGCTCCGCGCTAGAGACGGAGTTGCCTCCCTGGTGCTTCGAAAGATACATCGACGAGTCCGCCACCTGGATCAGTTCCTGCGGCGTCGAGCCGTGTACCGGGAACCCCGCGATTCCGAAGCTGGCGGTGATGTTCTTATCGCGCAGGAGGGGATCGGAAGCGACCCATCCTCGCAGCTTGCTGGCAAGCTGCCGCGCTTGCTCCACGGTCGTCTCCGGCATCAGAATTACGAATTCATCGCCGCCGTACCGCGCGACTACGTCTGACCGGCGACAGTTCTGCTCGAGGATGTGGCCCACACGTTGCAAGACAACGTCACCCTCCAGATGGCCGTAGAAGTCGTTCACAAACTTGAATCGATCGAGATCCATCAGCACCAGCGCAAACGGCCGGTTCGCACGCGTCGAGCGCTTCCACTCTGAGGAAAGCGCTTCCATCAGGAACCGATGCGTTTTTACGCCGGTTAGCCCGTCCGTGATCGCCTGCTCCTGGGCTTTCTGGAAGGTCAGAGCATTATGCAGCGCGCCGGCAAAAAGATCCGCGAGGGTCCGCAGCAGCAAGACTTCTGGTTCGGGGAACTCGCATGGCTCACCCGATTCCACGTAAAGTACGCCGAGCAATTGCTCGCCGTAGGTCACGGGAAGCGCAATCGCTGACACCGATCCCGGGAGCACAGGACGCGGCGTCGATGGCCCTACTTCGCGAACCATTTCCATCTGGCCGCTGCGTGCCACCTGCCCCACCAGCCCTTCGCCGAGCAGGATTCGGCGTCCCTCGGCATCCCGGCGCCCCCCTGCTTCGGCCTGGATCACCAGCTCTTTCGCCGAATAGTCCAAAATGGCGATTCCGATGTGGTCATAGGTGAGGCCGCTTTCGATCTCGGCCGCAATTTTCGAGAGCATTTCTTCCGGATTCAGCGTGGTAATCGCATGGCTGGAAATATTGTTAAGCAGCATGAGGTGGCGCGACTTCTTCTGCTGCTCTTCGAACAGGCGCGCGTTTTCGATCGCGATGCCGGCTTCGCTGGCCAGCACGCGCAGTAGCTCGATGTGGCCTTCGTCGAACGCCCGCTCCTGCATGCTGTGCACCGCCATCACGCCGATGGCGCGGTCATAAAGAATAAGCGGCACGCCGCAGAAAGACCCGGCAGCCTGGTTCGGTTTTACGCCGAGCCGCTCGGTTTCTTCTGCAAAATGATCGCGGATCAGAAGCGGCTGCCGCTTACGGACCATGTACTCGGTGAGGTGGTTTCCCGCAGGTCGCGCGCGCTTCGGGCGCCGGTCTCCGTCGACGATTTCCAGCTCGAAACACACCCGTTCGTTCTTGTGATCGAAGAACGCGATGTAAAAGCTGCTGACGTCGAGCAGGCGCTGCATCTCGGAATAAATGCGGTCAAATAGCGTATCGAGGTCGAGCGTCGAACTCAGCGCACGCCCGATTTCGTTCAAGATGTGAAGTTCCTCGCTACGCCGCGATGTCTGCTGAATCAGGTAGCTGTTTTCAACGGCCATGCCGATTTGATGGCCCAGCGCCAGCAGCAATCGCAGCTCCGCGGGCGTGAAATTCCGGTTGTCCGGCGTCCCCAGCAGCAGCACTCCAAAAACCCGCTCCTTCGCCTGCAGGCTGATGCCCACCACCGTGCGCTGGCCCTGCTCCAACATGAGCTTGCGCACCTTCTTGAACGATTCCTCCTTCTCGAGCGCCTCATAGTCCCCATCGGATTCCAGATTCCTCAGAACAACCAATCCGCCGAGGCGCGCCACGAGGTTCACGACATATCGGTCGAGGTCGTCACTCTGAATCGTCGAGCAGAACGAGTCGTTCAAGCCCGTCACCACCACCGAGGTCGGCCCTTGGGCGTCACCGTAATGCAGGCACAGCGCGCCGGCCGGGATGCGCACTACGTTCAGCACGCGGTCGAGCGCCTGCGCCAGCATTTTCTGGATTTCGCCGCCAACGAAACTCGAGGTCGCCAGGTTCAGGTTAGACAGCGCCAGCATGTTCCGCTCAACGCGCCGCCGCTCTTCTTCATAAACCGCCATCACCATCAGTACTCCGGAAAAAAGTTCCGGCAATAGGACCAGAGAAACCAGGTTCTTTCCAGCAAGGAACTCAATTCGCGGCTGATAAACCGTTACCGCACGCAGAGTCGCCCAAAAGACGAACGTCGCCGCCAGCAACAAATCACCGCGGGATTCTTGCTTGCGCCCTTCCTGCCAGAATGTCCGCGCCACGAGCAGAAACAGCAGTGCTACTCCCAGGCCCAGCGGCACCGGCCACCAGCCGCGCGCGTAGGCCAGCGCCCACAGCGCCGCCACTGCCGCCGCTAGAATCACACCTCGCATCTCCACTTTGAGCCGCGCGTATAGCCGCGAAGCGCAGTAGAACGCCAGGCCCGCAATGGCCAGCAGCCACTCGTCTAGCGCCGCAAACTGCCGGGGAGGACCGGGCTGGGCATACACAAACGGGGCGATGAAGTGGACGCCGATAAGCAACCAGCCCATCGCCCACACGAACAGGTACTGCTGGCGCTTTTGCTTGTAAACGTGGGTGAAGAACGCCGCCAAAAGAACGGCGCTCGCCAAGAGCACGAACGGGCTCATGTCAACATGGCTCAACAACTCAACGCTCCGCATGATCGTCCCTGGCGCTCGGGACTTTCACCGAGAATAGCAGAAAAACTGCAAGCTCTCTGGCTAGCTGTCCAGCCGAGTTTCGTGGGTGTTAACTCCGCAGCACCGGCGTAGGACCCTCGGGAGAGCCTCCCAGAAGACCGCGGCCAGGTGGTCCGCTCCCGCGCTAACTATGAAGAGTGGGGGCGTCCGGGTCAACGGTACGCCCGTACCAGCCTTCGCTTTTCTTATGCTTAGCGTCTTTAGCGTCTTGGGTCCGCTCGATTTTGGCTCTCCGTTTCGCTAAGATGGCTAGCTTCCAGAACCGGGAACAACTGCACCAGATGACTGCCTCACAAAAACCGCGGGTCCGTTTCGCGCCCTCACCCACCGGTTACCTGCACGTGGGCGGCGCGCGCACCGCGCTGTTCAATTCGCTATTCGCGCAGCACGAGGGCGGCACGTTTCTGCTGCGCATCGAAGATACGGACGTCGAGCGCAACCGTCCGGAACTCGTCGATGGAATTCTCGAGGCTCTCAAGTGGCTGGAGATCCACTGGGACGAAGGCCCCTTTTTCCAATCTCAACGCCTTGAAATGTATCTCGCCGCAGCCGAAAAATTGCTCGCCAGCGGAGCCGGATTTGCCTGTTACTGCAGGGGGGTGGCCTACCTAGGGGGCGATTCAACCGAAGGGCTGGAAGGCGAGGGTGACGAGGAAGGCGCAAGATCCAAAAAATTCGTCCCCTGCCCTTGCCGCGATTTCACCGAGGCCGAGCGCCACGCCAGGGAGAAAGAAGGCCTGCTGCGGGCGATCCGCTTCCGCACTCCGCGCACCGGAACAACCAAGTTTGAAGATGCGGTCTTCGGGTCGCGCGAAGTGCAGAATCAGGACATCGAGGATTTCGTTCTGCTGCGCTCCTCAGGGCTTCCTACTTACCAGCTCAGCGTCGTCGTCGACGACATCGATATGCGCATTACACACATCATTCGTGGCGCCGATCACCTCTCGAATACGCCAAAGCAGGTGCTGATTTATCACGCGCTCGGTCGAACGCCCCCGATATTTGCCCACGTCCCGCTGATTCTTGGACCGGACCGCACGCGACTTTCGAAGCGCCACGGCGCGACAAGCGTCGGTTCCTACGCCGAAGAAGGCTTTCTGCCTGAAGCGTTTCGCAATTTTCTCGCGCTTCTCGGATGGTCCGCCGGAGGTGATGCGGAGTTCATGCGCACCCCGGAGCTCATCGAGCGCTTCTCGCTCTCCGGTGTCAGCCGCACCAACGCGGTTTTCGATCGAGCGAAGCTCGAATGGTTCAACACCCAATATCTGCAGAAACCGCCGGTCGAAGAGATTCTTCCCTACGTCGAGGCGGAACTAAAACGCGCCGGCTTGTGGCAGCAAGCATGGGAGGGGCCCGAAAGCGAATGGTTCGCGCGCACCGTAGATCTGGTTCGCCCGCGCACGCGCCTGCTCGGCGACTTTACGCGTTGGGCGCGAGCATTTTTCACTGACGAGTTCGACTACGACCAGGAAGCGCGCGATAAATTCTGGAAGGACGAACGCCTGCCCGTAATGCTCGCGAAACTCGCGGAAGCGCTGGCTGCGCTCCCTGACTGGAACCACGACACCTGCGACGCCGCTCTCCGCCAGCTAGCCGCTGCCGAGGGCGTCAAGGCGGGTCTGCTCATCAATGCGGCCCGGGTTGCCATTGTGGGCCGCGCCGTCGCGCCTCCGCTCTTTGAAACCATGGTTGTCCTCGGCCAGGACCGCGTCGTCGCGCGCATCCGCCGCGCGGTGCCGCTGATCCGAGCGCACTGACCGCTCGGGCAGTGCCGAGCTTAGTTTCGGGGAGCAGTTGCCGCGAAAATTTCGGCGTGAACGGCGCTCCATTTTGCTCCTGCTGCGGCAACCTCAAACTTCACACTTACCGGCACCTTCACCGGCGGCAGGCAAGACGAATCGTTGCACGCCTGATAGCGCAGCGTTATCGGAATCATGGTCGAGCCCGGTGCTCGACTGGGGAGCGCTCTTAGCCGCAGCCGCAGCGTCACGCTTCCCGTGTACACGTCGAGCGGCTTGTCAGGCGAGAATGCGAATCTCTCAAGTTTCCCGGGTGGGTAGACGATCTCGACCAATCCAATGCCCGCCGGAAGCTGCGGCGTAAGCGTTGTCGGGATCAGGTATTGGTCCGAAGGTTTGTTCGAATTCACGTGGAAGCCGCGCATGATTTCTACGACGACAGCTACCTGAAAATCTTTTCCCACCGGCACCGGTTCCATCGAAACGTACGTATGGGGGGTCACCACCGCCGCAGCATTCGGCAACGCGCCGGAATCCTGCGCCGAAAGCGGGTTACCCGATTCCGAAAATGCCGTTGAGAGTGCCGCTAGCAGCAAAGCGCACAAACGGGAACCAGCGCGCGATCGCATAGGCCTAAACCTGCACCGCAAAACCCAACTTTTCAGTCAGGATTCGGCTCATGACGTTATTTAGCGTTTCGCCCGTCTTATCCAGTACGAAGGCCTGCGCCGTTTCCGACCAGCCTAATTTAAAACTCGTGGTCAACGCGGAAATCCAGATTTGCCGCACTGGCGCATTGGGGCTAATCACGAACCTGGCCCCGTCGTCCTCGAATTCGATCTCGAGCTTCCCGCTCCCGCCTTCCACTTCGAAGTCGTGCTCGTCGCCAAGTTCGAGCAATCGTTTCCGCAAGGCCTCGAACGCCGCATCGCATTTCTTCTGGAAGTCGTGCTCGTCGATCATGTTGTTGGCTGCAGCAGGCCTTGAATGGTTTTTGCTAGCTGCTCGTGACTGACCAGCCCGATGAATCGCTTGGCCACTTTGCCGTCGCGCGAAATCACCACGCTCGTCGGCAAGCCGATCAGACCGCCAAATTTCGCAGCGAGGTCGTCGTTGCCGAGCACGATTGGGTAATTCATGGTCATGTTCTGGCCGTCCACATCGAATTGCGTCTTCTGCACGAACGGCTCGACGACGCTTTTCCCTTCTTCATCCATCGCCACGCCGAGTAAGGTGAAACCCTTGTCGCCCAGTTTTTGCTGGAAGTCGATCATCCATGGAATTTCGACGCGGCAGGGTTCGCACCACGTAGCCCAGAAGTTCACCACTACGACTTTGCCCTTGAAGCTGGAAAGCGGCACATCTTTTCCTTGTAGATCCTTGAAGGTCACGTCCGGCTCGTTCGGCAAGTCTTTACCGGCATTTGTCGGCCGGCCGCTTTCGTCAACCGCGCCGCTAGCGGCCCCTCGCCACCGGCATCCCGTGATTCCGGCGACGCTGGCGGTGAGCAGAAGCGCCAAGAATAGGTTCAAAAGCTTGATCATTTACAGGAACTCCGTTTATCTTGAAAACACATTTAAGAGCGATAGCTTACCCGATAACCACGTGAGCCGGTTGGCGAATATCAACCCGCCGATCACCAGCAACAGCATCCCGCTGAATACCTCCACCGTGTGCAAGTGCCGGCGGAACTGCTGATAGAAGCGCAAAAAACGGCTGATGCCGAACGCGGTCAGCAAAAATGGAATCGCTAGTCCCGCCGAGTAACACGCGAGCAGGAAAATTCCTTGCCCGACGGTCTCCTGTGTCGCGGCAATCGCGAGTACGCCCGCGAGGATTGGCCCAATGCACGGCGTCCAGCCAAACGCAAATGCAAATCCCATGAGGAATCCGCTCACCACTCCCGGCTGCCCGCCCATATTGCGGAAATGTACGTCGCGGTTCAGCCATCGCGTCATCACCGGGCCCAGAAAGAAAATCAGTGATAGCGAATAGAAATGCACTGCCTTGAGCGAGGTCCCTACAAGCCCCGACCGCAGCGTAAGCGCGAGGCCCGCCGCGACAAACAGAACTCCGATCGCCACTCCCGCGCGCACCGAAATTTTGACCAGCCAACCAACCAGGTGCAGGCCAAACAGCAAAATCAATGCTCCCGCCAGCGGTGCCAGCAGGTTCCGGTTCTGCAGAAGGAACGTGCCCACCGCGCTCGCCGATGCGCCAAAGGTAATAAATACAATCGAGAATCCAATCACGAACGCAAACGCAGACGTCAGCAATCCCTTCGGAGCTTGCCCTTCTTTTAGCTGCTCCACACCAATGCCCGACAGCATGGAGACGTAACCGGGTACCAGCGGCAAAACGCACGGCGAGAGAAACGATACGAGTCCCGCCAAAAACGCCGCAAATGCAGAAACTTCCATCAGGTCTCTTACGCCTTTCTCATGCCGTTTGGATGCCCCGGACAGGACGGCGGGCTCTGCTGAGATATGGATTTTCCCACATCTCTATAGACGTGCGCTCGCGGTTTTCCGCTGCCGTGTGCCGTGGCTCCGGGCGCGACACCAGACAGCGCGAGGGACGGCGTGGTAAGTCGCTGAAAACAAACCGCGCCACATCATGGTGGCGAGATTCGCCAACCGTCGAAATCGCGACTAGTTTGCCGTGCCCGCGCCGCCTGGATCCGCATGGCGATTCTGCCAATCGTTTGCCTGTTCGTAGGCCAGCGAAAGGGCCAGCAGACGCGCTTCGCCCCAGCGAGGGCCGATTAACTGCAGTCCCACTGGCAATCCGCCGCGCGTGAACCCGCAAGGAATCGAGATGGCGGGATGCCCGGTAACGTTCGCTGGACGGTTCAAGCGCACCAGCGCCGAGCGCACTGTTTCTTTTTTTCCGTCGATCGTCACTTCGTCTTCGCCCAATCGCGGCGCGGCAATCGGCACCGTCGGAGCAAGGATCGCGTCGACAAGCTCAAAAACGTCGTCGAAATCTTCTTCCAACCTGTGCTTTGCTTCTAGCGCCCGCAGGTACTCGGTCGCGCACACGTGTCGTCCCTGTTCGAGCCGGCGTCGAACGTCATCGCCATACTCGGCCGCGCGCGCGGGGAAATAGCCCTGCGATTCGTGATACTGCGTCGCCTCCGCAAGAGCAATGTTCGTTCCGGCATCGCCAGATTCGATAAGATGAGGCATTGAAACCGGCTCGATTCGCCCACCAAGCGATTCGAAGCACTTTGCCGCGGCGTCAATCGCTGCTCGCACCTCGCCCTCGGCTCGCTCGAAGAAATATTCCTTGGGCCAGCCTAGCTGGAACCGCCGTGGACGACTCCTCTTCAATTTGAGGAAATCAGGTGGGACAGCGCCCCTCGGATAGTCTCCGGCTATCGCCTCGAACAGGATCGAAACATCTGTTACGCTGCGCGCGATCGGACCCGCGTGGTCGAGACTCGCAGCCAGCGGCACCACTCCCGCCACGCTGACAAGCCCAAATGTCGGCTTCAATCCGACGACTCCACAGAGCGCCGATGGAATGCGAATCGAGCCGCCTGTATCTGTGCCGGTGGCCGCAAAACCCATCCCCGCAGCCACTGCCGCAGCGGATCCGCCGCTTGATCCGCCGGTGATGCGCTCGTGATCCCACGGATTGCGTGCGGGGCCGAAATGAGGATTGTCGTTCGTGATGCCGTAAGCAAATTCGTGCATGTTTGTCTTGCCGAGAAGAATCGCACCGGTGCGAGCGAGCCGCCTGGCCACATCGCTGTCCTGCTCCGGCACGAACGCCCCAAGGATTTTCGACCCCGCTGTAGTGCGGATGCCGCGGGTCCAGAAGTTGTCCTTGAGTGAGATCGGGATGCCGCACAGCGGGCTCAACGATCTGCTAACGCGGCGGAATTCGCGCTCCGCCCGTTTTGCGTCGCGGCGCGCACGTTCGGCGGCCACAGTGATGAACGCGTTCAAAGACGGATTCAGCTGCTCGATTCGCGCGAGCGCCGCTTCCACCAGATCGACTGGCGAGATCTCCTTCCGGCGCAGCAGCCGCCCGGCCCGCTCGATCGAAAGGAACGCCAGCTCGGATTGTGACCGCGGCGGCAGGCTACGGCTCCTAGAAAACCTTTTCCTGGCGCCGGAGATTTCCAAGCGAGCCAAGGTTCGCGATCCGGAACACGCCCATGAACTGATTCTCGTTGCGAATGGTGCCGAACGAAAATTTGCGGTACTCAAAACCGATGCCGCAACAGCTCCCGTTATAACTGACCTCGGCGATCTGATTCTGGAATCCTCCCTGCGTCAAGTCGTAGCTTGCCCCGAACGTGACGTTGAGCCCGCGGCGCGTGAGGTCGCCATAGCCGATCAGCGCGCGTACCTGGTTTGAACGCTGGGTGAAATTCTGCGGTGGCGGGGAGGGATTGTCGGGAAGATTCAGCACCGAGAAGTGCGCCAGCGTCAGAAACGACTGCTTATACGGCTTCAGTTTCAAAAGCGTACCGATCGCGGTGAGCCGGTCTCTCTGGGGATCGAAGTTGACGATGAATTGCACGTCGTAATGTTTTCCCGGCTCCATGCGCAGGTCGCTGACGATCGGAGAAAATCGCCGCGGGGCGTCGGCAAATGCGAAGGGCGTGAGCGACTCGAGCGTTTGAAACACGTTGCGCTGCCCCGGAACCAACGCGCCGCCAAACGTGGGATCGAAGAAGTATTTCTGCACCAGCCGCCAGGTTATCAATTCCTCGGCGTTTCCAGACTTGCGGCGGCGGTAAAGACGCTGAGTGAATCCGTACTGAACTTCATTCGTGTCCGTGAGCGTTTCGTCTTCGTCGAACCGAACGAACCGCCCAAAATCATTTACGCCGTTGACGTAGCTGTACACAATTTCGGGCTCGATAACATGCTTCCATTTCGTATCGCCCTGGCTCCACACTCGTTCCATGGTCGGCGGCCGGATATCGACGGAAAATTCCTCGGTGGTGCGGGAGATGCCGTGGTCGATGAACGCGCTGTTCTGCATTTGTCCGGCGTAGTAGGTCGAGCGCAGCGTGAAACTGGATGCCACGTCGAGCCACGGCCCCCAGTGCAGTGGCCATGTCACGCTCGGCGCGAATTCGCTGCGTGAAACGAATCCGGGCGTGCTGAACGGCGTCACATCCTCGCCTCGATGCACCGCGCCTGTAAATGTGTCGAACGAAAAATAGAGCGGAATCTGCCGAAATGGCGCTTGGTCAACCGAACTGAACCGCACTTCCGGAGCTGTGCGCAGTGTGATCGAAGCAGCGGGCGTGGCACTCAGAAAATTTTTGTAGCTCAGCGCGGCAAAGCTCAGGCTGAATCCGTCGAAATTGTTCGAAAGGAACGCGGTATTGCGTACCTCGGAGTTCACCGCCTGCGTGTACGTTTCAAACCAGGCCAGCCGGAAGGTTAGCGAACTCAGTTGATCGAGGTCGGCCACGGCCCGCCAGTTGCCGGGCAACAGTGCCGTAAATGTGAGCCGCTCTTCGTGCCCGCCTTGGTTGATCGCAGGAGCGTCCACTTGCTCGAGCCCGCGGTCGAGCACTCCGAAATAGGTTGCGGTGAGGGTCGCGTTCTCCCAAGGCTTCATGCGAATCTCCGCCTTTTGGCTCCAGCCGCGTTTGCTGTAGTAGTATGCCCCGAGGGTTCCATCCATCCAATCGGTCGGCGCCCAGTACACTCCTTCGCCGAACACGTACCCCTTGCGCGAGTTTTGTCCCGGCTCGGGAATCAGAAATCCAGAATTGCGCTGCTTTTCCGCCGGAAAAGTTGCGTAGGGAAGATACAGCACTGGCACGGTCATCAGCCGGAAGTTACCGTTTTCGAGGTGCACTGTCTTGCGCAATTCTACCGTTGCAAGCGGTGCATAAAACTTCCAGGTCGGACGGTCGGGATCGCAAACCGTGAGCCAGGCTTTGTGGACGCGGTAGGTGTTCTCGTCGAGCCTCTCAACCTCTTCCGCCTCAAAGTAAAGCGGGTTGGGACTGATCAACAGCGTCGGCGAAGTGCGGCGTTGGACGGCGAACGTGGCGCGCACATGATGAAACGTGCCGCGCCCGGTTTTCAGTTCATACTTCGCGTCATTCGCTTCCACGTGCTGCGTCAGATAATCCAGCATCACGTTCCCGCGGGCCAGCGCAATCTGCGTGTCTTCGTGATACTCCACGTGATCGGCGCGCAGCCGTGCGCTCAGGTAGCGCAGATCGACATGCCCGTCCGCATAGTAAACGCTTGCGGTCTGGTGTTGCTGATCCGCTTCCAGTGTCGCTAGGGCTTCTGTGCCCGGAGGCGGTGACCCGAGTGTCTTCGGCCCGGGTAACGGCTTAGGCTGGCGTGGCTCCTGCGCGCTTAGGCACACCGCGCCAAAAAGAAAAATCGCGAGAAGCCCTGCAAGGAAAGCGATTCTGCGGGATGGCGGCAACAAGGTTGCGTTCGGCATCGCCTGAAAAAAGCCCAAAAAGTAAGCTTAAGTCAGTCTGGAAAAAGCCCTGAAAGAGAAAGTCGAGCCTAACACGAGCGTCGAACGCCCGCAATCAGCGGCGAAAACCCCCGATCGGCAAACCATGAGAATCACTCGACTGGCTGCAGGTTGCCTCATTGGCAACATGGTGTCTCGATCGGTCGCCGCTGCGCCACCCGCGGCCGTGCTAGCATGGTTGGGTTCCGCCAACGGGACCGTCCGCAGCGCAAAACGGACCAGTGATTCATATTTGCTCGCAGTGCGGCGCGCTTCTGCTCGAAGACGCCGAGAACTGTTCTTTCTGTGACGCTCCACTCGCCGAACAGGGCGAAGCGCACGAACCGCCCGAACCAGTAGCTGCGGGTGTCGCTCCCGAACATGGGGTTAGTCGCGAAGCTCACCGCGAAGTCCGAAGTGGAGACCCCGCGAGCAGCGAACCCGAATGGCGGCGCGAAGTTGCGCGACGCTTGCACGAGTATCGCGTCCGGCGCGGCCGCCCCGACCTCGACGATTCGCAATCCGGACTTCCCTTCGCCGAACCTTCCTACGAAGAAGAAATAAATCAAGATCGCGAGCGGTTTCGTCCCGTTCAGCGCAATCGGCAAAACGAACGCGTCGAAATTTGCATCCAGCCCGAGCTGGATTTCTCCGATTCGCCCGATGATCGAGCTCACCCACAAACGGCGCTCGTTCCCGTCGCCACGCTCGCCGAACGCCGCCGCTCCGGCGCGCTCGACGCCATATTTCTTGCTCTCACTTACCTAGGTTTTCTAGGATTGTTCCGCTCGCTCGGCGGCCAGTTGCTGATCGAAAAGGTGGACGCCATCGTTCACCTCTCGGTGTTCTATTTGTTTTACGCGCAATATTTTTTCCTGTTCACCACCTTCGCCGGAGCCACACCCGGAATGCAGCTTCGCGGCCTCACCATCGTTCGCTTGGACGGCAGCTTGCCCGACACGCGCCAGCTGTTGTGGCGCAGCTTCGGCTATCTACTTTCCGGCGCCACGGGGATGATGGGCTTCCTGTGGGCGCTGTGGGACGAAGATCATTTCACCTGGCAGGATCGCATTTCGCAGACGTACATCACTGCCGCAACACCCGTCATGGACATGGGCGCGCTTGAAGTTCCCGCTCACCCGAGTCGGCACCGCTTCGCCCATAAGTAACGGCCCCTAAGGATTGGTATCCTGATATGCATCCGCGAGCTACGCGGATGGTGTGAGGGGCCTGCTTTTTTCCTCACTCCTAAAGACCGACGCCGACCGCGGCGAAGCTTCGGTCGGCGTCAGAGAGACTTTCACCAGGATGCACGCGGGCCTTAAGCAGCGATTCCAGACATCTTAGTGATCGTTGCCGTGGCCCTGGTCGAACGGAAACAAATCGAAGAGATCGCCGATGGCCGGGCTGTTGACCGGGACATAGGGATCATCATCGCGAGTGATCGGATTCGGAAAATTATCGCGGCTCCGACCCTTAGTCCTGGCCTTCGTCTTCCGTTTTCGCCGGTTCCGCAATGTCGCTTGCTTTATCCGCGTTGATTTCCAACACAGAAGCTTCCGCCGGTAGGAAGAATGTTTCGCCGCGCAGCAAGGTTTCGATCCCGGCAATCAGCGATTCATACGAACCCTTCGTCACACCACCTCGAAACCCCGCCTGGCGCGCTTCCTGTTCCATCCGTCCATCGAACTCGTGCTGCGTGAACAGAAGCAACGGTAATTTCGGAGCCGCAGTATGGATCGTGCGGCCGGCTTGAAACCCATTTAGTTTCGGCATCGTCAAGTCCAGGATCACCAAGTCGGGACTAAGTTCCGCCGCTTGACTCACCGCTTCCATCCCGTCCGACACCTCTCCGCACACTTCCCATCCCGGATGATCTCGCAGCGCCTCGCGTATGCCTCGCAGCATTTCCGGACTGTCATCGGCGATTAATATTCGTGTCATTCCCACCCCCGGCGAAGTTCGCCGCACGAGCCACATTCCTGTACCACGCGCCTCGACACGCTCTGTCGGATACCCTACATATCCGGGCGGAGGGTGGTAAATACATCGAATTCCGTATAAAAGGCAGTACCAGGGGACGAGGAGTTTGCGGGCTGGTGGCCTCCTCTGCGTCATGTCCGCCCCGATTCAGAGGACAAAACCGGCACGCGAGGACGGGCATGCCCAACAGAATCCTTAGAGTCGTCCAACCAGGCGAACGCACCAACCCTCAAGGCAAGCCCGTCAGTAACCGCCTGTTGTTGGCGCTCCCCGACAATGAGTACAGATCCATCCGTCCAGCGCTCGAGTTTGTCTCTCTGCCTCAGCGTCGCAATCTGTACGAGCCGAACCGCAAAATCGAGTTCGTCTATTTTCCAAATAATGGCCTGATTTCCCTGGTGGTGGTGATGAAAGACGGAAAGACCGCCGAAGTCGCCGTCCTCGGCAGAGAAGGCTTCGCCGGCGTGCCCGCCATCTTTGGTTTGACGAGAAGCCCGGTGCGCGAAGTGGTTCAAATCACAGGCGACGGTTTCAAAATCAACATCCGCGCTTTTCGCCGCTTGCTGCTTTCCTCGCCTCACCTGTGATCTTTGTCTGGACGCTACTCAGCCGTCTTGGGTATGCAGATTTCGCAGACCGCTGCCTGCAACCGTCTTCACGAGATCGAACGACGCCTCGCTCGCTGGTTGCTTATGGCGCAGGATCGAGTCGATGCGGGCTACGTCGCCATCACTCACGACTTCCTGGCCACCATGCTCGGCACCGACCGCTCCAGCGTCAGCGTCGCCGCCGCCAACTTGCAAAGAAGGCAGATCATCGAATACACGCGCGGCGCCGTGCGCATTCTTAACCGCAAGGAACTCGAAGCCTGCTCCTGCGAATGCTACCAAGTCATTCAGACCTTCAACGGCGACATCGATTTGAAATAGCGATCGTCGAGACATTTGAAATGTAACCGATGAGCCGCCTCCCGTGGCCCTTCCCCAACCTGACCTCCTCAAATCCCTTTTTCGTTGGGTTACATTCTAAATGGCGCGACGCTGCATCCTTCGGTTACATTTTAGATGGCGCGATTCGCAGTTTCCCGGGGAACGCTGTTTGCTAACCATGGAGTAACGCGGCAACGCGTATCGAGCTAAGGAGGATTTCCGGTGCGAGATGACATTGTTCGAAGAGCTATCTTCCCGCTGCTGCCGATAAGCAATGGCCGTAAATAATTGAAAATAAAGGAGGGGCAAATTCTTGCCGGTACGAAATGGTTGATTAGAAAATCAGCCGAGCGCGTCTAATCCGGCGAGATGCTATAATCGGAAGCGAACAGAAAACGAGCTGCGGGGCGCAGCTGGGGAAAAAGTCGGGGAAACCATGATGAACTCTTTGGCGAAAAAGATTGTGATTGCGCTGTCCGTGCTGGTGCTTGCTTACGTCTCGACCGGTTTTGTCCTCGGCCGCTCCTCTTCGGACGATAAAGCGTTTCGCGCGCTGACCGTTTACAGCGAAGTGCTCGAGCGCGTCCAGCACGACTACGTCGACGAGCCCAATATGCACCAGGTGACCAGCGGGGCGCTCCACGGTCTCCTCGATTCGCTCGATCCGCAGTCCAGCTACTTGAGCCCGCTCGAATACAAGGACTTCAAAGAGAAGAACGAGAACAAAGCCAAGGGTGAATCAGGACTCGCGTTGACACGTCGCTCCTACATCGGCGTCCTCGGTGTTCTGCCGGATAGCCCCGCGCAGAAGGCGGGCCTGGTTCCCGGAGACATTCTGGAAAAAATCGCCGGATTCACCACCGACCAGATGGCCCTCGACCAGGCGCGGCTCTTGCTGACCGGGGAGCCCGGTGCGGTCGTCAGGCTTTCCGTGATTCGCCGCCTGAAGCCCGAGCCGCAGGACCTGGAAATTGTTCTCGGGAAGTTGCCGGCTCCAAAGCTGGTCGAAGATAAATTGCAGGGCGACATCGCCTACCTGCGCGTGCCGGAATTCGAGTCCGGCGCGACGAAGCAGATTCGCGACAAGCTCGCGCAGTTCGAGCATCAGGGCGCGCACAAGTTGATTCTCGATTTGCGCCAGTCGAATCAAGGCGACGTCGCCGAAGGCGTCTCCACCGCGCAGCTTTTCGTCGCGTCCGGAACGATTACCACTTTGAAGGGGCAGACGGTCACTGCCGTACCTTCTTCCGCCGACGCCTCGAAAGTGGTGTGGACCCAGCCGATGACCGTGCTGGTCGGCAATGGCACCGCCGGGGCCGCCGAGGTTGTCGCTGCGGCGATTGCCGATAATCATCGCGGCACCACGATCGGCGAACGCACCTACGGCAGCGCGTCGATGCAGAAGTTGATTCAGCTCGATGATGGTTCCGCGCTGATTCTCACCGTTGCGAATTACTTCACGCCCGGCGGCAAGGAAATCCCCGCTGACGGCGTCGTGCCGAACGTCGAGGTGCGGCCCACTCCCGAAGAATTCGCCACGATGAAAGATCAGAGCCAGCCGAACATGACGGTTTCTTCTGACGATCCGGTGGTGAAGAAGGCCATCGCGATTCTTGAAACCCCCGGCGCATCGAAGAAAGTTGCGCGGTTGACTCCCTTCGCGCGCCCCTTGCGGGCTATCGCTGGGCTCTCGCTATTTTTCGTCGCCTGTTAAACCGCTCGCGCGGCCCCGCGCCAGTGCCATGGCTTTTCGCGGCCGCGGCGCTGCTCGCGATTTTTTCTCTCGCCGGCTGTGGGAAAAAACAGCTCAGAAAAAAAGAAATGCGCGCGATCACCGCGCAAATTGTCGAAGCGGCGCAACGAATCACGGCACATAAATCCGAGATCACGATTCGTCCGGAACTGCAGCCTAGCGCGTCGAGCACGATATCAGGACGACTGGTCCTAGACAGCATCTTCCTCACGCTCACCGACGCGTCGCAGCTCAAAGCGCTGCGGGAATCGCTCGACGACATCGCGCATCGCCGCAAGCTTCAGCTTTCCGAGAGTTCTTCGGGCGGAGTGACGCGCTTCGATCTGGCCTTCGACGGGAATCGCACGCAGACGATTCACGTCGTTACGCCGCTTGCAGCGAGCGCGCGTTCGTCGCCATTCGAATCGCCGGGCTCTGCGAATCCGCGACTCGCCATCATCGTCGACGATCTCGGCGACGAGCGTTCCGCCGCGGACGCGCTCTTCGCGCTCCCGTTCCCGCTGACGGTTTCCGTGCTCCCGCATCTTCCGCTTTCTACCGAAGTCGCCGAAGAAGCGTTTCGCCGCGGCGATCAGGTGCTCTTGCATCTGCCGATGGAATCGGAGGCCGATGGCGCAAAGCCGGAAGAGGTGGAGCTGCGCGTAGGGATGAACTCCGAGCAGGTGGAAAGCGCGCTCGAGGGAATGCTCGAAACCGTGCCGCACGCAGCCGGCGTGAACAACCATCAAGGCTCGCGCGCCACGTCCGATCCGGCGCTGATGGCCGAGCTGATGCCGGTGCTTCGCCAGCGCGGACTCTTCTTCATCGACAGCCGCACGGCCGCGTCGACGGTCGCGTACGACACCGCGGAGCGCGCGGGAGTTCGCGCCGCATCGCGCAAAGTATTTCTCGACGACACTCGGACGCGCGAAGCCGTGCTCAAACAACTCGATCTCGCTGCACGCGACGCAGCGCGCGACGGCTTCGCAATCGCCATCGGCCATCCGCGCCCCGCGACCATCGCCGCGCTCGCCGAAGGCGTTCCGCGACTCGAAGCGCGCGGCGTCCGCCTGGTCTTCGTTTCCGACGTTGTGCGCTAGAGAATCTCCTTCACAAGCTCGATGACCTGCTCGGCGATCGAAGGCGCCGACGTGAGTCCCGGCGATTCGATTCCGATCAATTGCACCACGCACGGAAATCGCGGATCGCGCTGGATGATGAAGTCCGCAATTCCGTGGCCGCCAGGCGGGACGAGCTTCGCGCGAATTCCGGTGTAAGCAGGAAGGAGATCTTCCGGCGTGATGCCGGGTAGAAGCGATTTCGCACGGCGCGCAAATTCTTCGATGGGTTCGCGATCGCGTTCGTAGTCTGTTTTACTTTCGATGTAATGCGCGGTGGGGCCTACGAGCACGCTGCCGCTGACTGTCTTCGTCAAATGGGTGCCGAGACTCAAGCCTTCCGCATGCGGCAGCGGATAGACCAAATTGCGAACCCAATCCGATTTGGCGCGCACGAGTTCGCAGTATTCACCGCGCACGGGATAGATGCGATGCGACGCGAGCGGCGAGCCGAGCATCGCCGCGATTTCATCCGCAAAAAGTCCGGCGCTATTCACCAGGCAACGCGCTTCGATCTCTCCCGCTTCGCTGGACAGGCGCACGAAGGTATCGCGCGGCTCGAGGCGCTCGACCTTTGCGTGCGTGACAAGGTTCGCGCCCTGATCCTGGGCCACGCGTGCGTAGGCCTTGACGAGCTCTTCGCTTGCGAGAATTCCAGCGGAGGGAACTTCGAGCGCCTGAAGTCCCCGAACGCGCGGCTCGCGGGCGCGAATGGCAGCGGCGTCCACAATTTGCAGTCCTTCGACGCCGTTCGTGCGGCCGCGCTCAAGCAATTCGTCGAGTTTCAGCGCTTCCGCCCGAGACGTTGCGACGACGAGCTTGCCGGCGTTACGGTGAGGAACGCCGTGCGCCGCGCAGAATTCTTTGGTGAGCTGATTCCCGCGAACGCAGTGGCGTGCTTTCAGCGAGCCCGGCGGGTAGTAAATACCGGAATGGATCACGCCGCTATTGCGCGAACTCGCGCCCATTCCAAGCTTCGGCAAAGCCTCGAGTAGGAACACATCGTCCCAGCACGAGGAAAGCGCGCGCGCAATGGCGCATCCCACGACTCCGCCGCCGATGATTACGATGTTCGCTTGGTCCATGCCTGAGGAGACCGCCCTGTGGCCAATTCGCGCGTGCGTCGCGCGTTCGAATCCCATCAGCGACTGCGTTCGTATCGCCCGGACTACTCGCCGCCCGCCTGGTCGAACAAAGGCGTCGAGGGGATCAGGCGCGCCCCAGTGCCATCATGAACGGCGTACTGCCTTCGCACACCGCGCGCGTTACTCGCCCATAGGGTTCCGCTTCCGTGCTCGCCGTTTTTGTTGAGCGCATAAAATGAAAGATAAAAGGTCTTCAGGCGTTCGGGAAAAGGCTTGTAGTTGTGAGCCACCCGCTGCAAGGCTTCCATACATGCGTCGGTTGGCGACTTGCCCTGCCGCATCATTTCGACAATCGTATGCGCGCCAGAAATCTTGATGTTTTCTTCGCCACGCCCTGTGGAACCGGCCGCGCCGACTTCATTGTCGACGAATAGCCCCGCGCCGAGCACCGGTGAATCTCCCACGCGGCCGGCAATTTTCCACGCCAGGCCCGAGGTGGTGGTGGTGCCGGAAATATCGCCTTTCGAATCGACGGCGAGGCAATTAATCGTGCCGGTCAACGGATGCCGGATCATTTCTTCGATCCAGCCTCGCCACGCAAGCTTTTCCGGAGTATCGAGCAGGAGCGCGAGTTTCTCTTTCCACTCGGGGCTGTCGAGACCCGGCCGCCAGTTCTCCGATGCGGAAGCCTTCCACGCGAGCCAAGCCGTCCGTGATTTTTCGGTGAGCAGATTCATCGGTTCGAAACCTTCGTCCGCAGCAAAGCGTTCGGCGCCCAGGCCCACCAGGAACACATGATTCGTTTTCTGCATCACCGCTTTTGCAACGAGCGAGGGGTTCTTGATTTTTTGAATCGAGCCCACGGCGCCCGCGCGGCGCGTGGGCCCGTGCATCACGCTGGCGTCGAGCTCGACAACGCCATCTTCATTCGGCAGGCCGCCGTAGCCGACCGAGTTGTCGTTGGGATCGTCCTCGACTTTGGTAACCACGGCGAGGGCGGCGTCGAGCGTGTCTCCGCCCGAGGCAAGGACTTGCATTCCGGCGTCGAGATGCTTCAAGCCGTTGTGCGAGGAAATCATCAGAGGGCGGGCGCCCTGCGAGGCGCGAGGAGGGGAAGCCGATTCGCGCGTCAGGTTTGCAGGCGAGCGTTTCAGTGAAGCTGCCGCACCGAACAGGTGTCTCGTGCTTGCCGCAATGCCTCCGGCAAGCGCAGTGAAGAAAAAGTTTCTGCGCGTCCATTTTTCCATTTTTGCCCTCACACAGGTGTTTGAATGCGGTCGTCGATCGCCAGAGGAAACGCGGTCCAAACCGCGAAAATCAATCGAAGCGCGGCGCGCAGGCGTCGAAACTTCATGTTTCCCCCGTAAATTCCAAGGGAGCATAGCCGCACCAGCAGCCAGTCGCAAGCTGGATTCAGGAACAACGGTACTCCCCAAAAGTTGTGTTGATTTCCGAAAGAACTGCACACGACCGAAGCTCTTGATTTTGCAGGTGCAGCATCTCAAGATGGCATGCCCTGCGGGAGGGCTGGTCGGACGGGCAAGCGCTGGCGGCCTTAGCGGCGGAACGGAGAAAATATGGGCGGGAACAATGCGCGCACCTGCTTGCTTATACTGAGTTGCGTGCTGGCGTCCGGCAACGCAGCCGGGCAAGCGCCGTCGAAGGCGCCCGCGAAAACTGCGCCGAAGTCGCCACTTGACGACGCCATGAGCGCCATGTTTGGCATGCACGATTTTCAGCAGGCGGTGATCTCGCCGGACGGAACGCAAGTAGCGTGGGTCGAGTCACTGCTCGGTCCGGACGGTCGACCCTCGGCGAACTCCGCGATTTACGTGGCGAAACTTAGCGCGCCGGATGCCCGAAGGCGAATTCGTGCGGTAGACGGAAAAGCGGCACACGAAGAACACGACGTCGCCTGGTCACCGGACAGCAAGCAGCTTGCGTTCCTTTCCGATGCCGCGAAACCGGGCCAACTCGACCTCTACGTGACCAGCGCCAGTCGGGAGATTGGCGTTCCCGGCGTCAGCGCCCAGCAACATGTCCAACGTCCGATCACCGCGAAGACGAAAACGCCGGCGAACGCCGAAAGCGGCACGAAGCGGCTGACCAAGCTGACCGGATTCCTCGCCGGTCCCGGATGGTCGCCCGACGGCAGGACCATCGCACTGCTGTTCACCGAGAACGCGACGCGCGCGGCCGGCCCGCTGGTTGCGGAAACGCCAGACGAAGGAGTTGTGTCGGACGCCTATTTCGAGCAGCGGCTGACGTTGGTGGATGCTGCGACCGCGCGCACGCGGGAGATTTCTCCCGCCGATAGGTACGTCTACGAATTCGACTGGGCGCCGGACAGCCGGCGCCTCGTGGTCACCTCAGCGGAGGGCAATGGCGACGACAACTGGTACATCGCGAGCCTCTCGACGATTGACGCCGATTCGGGTGCCATGCGCACCGTGGTTGAAAAGCCCGGAATGCAGATTGCGATGCCGAAATGGTCGCCCGATGGGAAAACAATTGCGCTGATCGGCGGCTTGATGAGCGACGAGCCAATCCCGGGCGGCGACGTCTATACGCTGCCGGTCGGCGGAGGCGCGATGCGCAACGCGACGCCAGGAATGAAGATGACGGCGACGGCAATCGAATGGACGCCTGACTCGGGCGGCATCCTTGTGACGGGAATCAAGGATGGGCTGTCGTTCGTGGGGCAGATGAAACTGGGCGAGCAAATTTCGCAGATATGGAGTGGCGCAGAGACCATCGCACCTGGGCCATTCGTTCCGTTCGCTTCCTTCGCGCGTGATGGAAAAAAGTCCGCGGTGATTCGCCAGAGCTTCGCGCAACCGCCGGAAGTGTGGGTGGGGCCCACAGGTGATTGGAAGCAAATCACGCATCGCAACGCGGATTTAAAAGCCGCCTGGGGGGAAGCGAAGAGCCTGTACTGGAAAACGGAGATCGGCGACGTGCAAGGCTGGCTCATTTATCCTCGCCATTTCGATCCCTCGAAGAAATATCCGCTGGTGGTCCGCGTGCACGGCGGCCCTGCCTGGGCAGTGACGCCGGAGTGGCCCACGCGCTGGGACTACCCCATGGCGCTGCCATCCCAGGGATACTTCGTGCTGGAGCCGAATCCGCGCGGAAGTTATGGCCACGGCGAAAGTTTTACGAAAGCGAACGTGAAGGATTTCGGCGGCGGCGATTTTCTGGACATTCTGGCAGGAGTCGATGCCGCGATTGCTTCCGCGCCCATCGACGCGAACCGCCTGGGCATCACCGGATGGAGTTACGGCGGGTACATGACGATGTGGTCGGTGACACAGACGAACCGTTTCCGCGCCGCGGTGGCAGGCGCAGGCCTTTCCGATTGGCTGAGCTACACCGGCGAAAACAAGATCGATCAGTGGATGCTGCCTTATTTCGGCTCGACAGTGTATGACGACCCGGTGGTGTACGCCAAAAGCGAGCCGATGAAGTTCATCAAGAACGCGAAAACGCCCACGCTGATTGTGGTGGGCGACAGCGACGGCGAATGCCCTCCGCCGCAATCCTACGAGTTCTGGCACGCACTGAAGACGCTGGGCGTGCCGACTGAGTTCGTGATCTACCCCAAGGAAGGCCACCTGTTTGCCGATCCCGCGCACAGCCGCGACGTGATCGAGCGCGCGGCGGCATGGTTTGACAAATACCTTGGGCCCGGGCGCTAGATGGAGGCCTGCGCCGGCTTCGCCAGGCTCCCGCGAAAGTGCCACTTTTTAGCCTGTCTATTGGTACAGGAAAAGTTCTAGCCCGAAATCTGGCCTATCGTTCTATTTCCCATCGCGCCGCCGCAAGCTAGTCTCGGACTGAACGGCCCCGTAACAGAAGTGGCGGGGCGAGGAAGGTGCCAATGTCCCACTGGATCGGAACAACGTCCCCATCGGATGCCGGGATGGCGGATTTCAAAGAGTGCCTGAAATACTTGCGCGACGGGAATTCGGAGGAAGCTCTCCAGCATGCCCGGCGCGCACTGGGTATTGCGCCGAAGAACCCATTTTATCTCTCCTACACTGGCCTGCTCGCGGCCCTTGCGGAAAGCCGCTACGCCGATGCGGAGACTCTGTGCCGGGAGGCGCTGGGAATGAAAGTAAACCACGCGCAGCTTTATCTGAACCTGGCCGAGGTGTATCAGCAGGCGGGTCGGACGGGAGAAGCGATCGACACGCTGGAGAAGGGTTTGGTGTCGGCGGGACGCGATTTTCGAATCCGCCGCGCCCTGGAAAGAATCGGCGTGCGCCGGGAGCCGGTGCTGACGTTTTTGCACCGCAGCCACCCGATGAATCGCACGCTCGGAAGATTGCGGCACCGCATGACCGGTCCGCACAAAGCAGCTTAGAGGAATTGGTTAGCGAGAAGGATCTCTCTCTCTGTCTCTCCTGGCTCCTCCGGGTACCGGGACGGGCAAGCACAGGTAACTCCCGTCCCGCGTATCTTTTCTGTCGACTGCCGGCTCACTTCACGATAAACGTAACGTTCGTGCGATCACTGAATCCGGCACCCCATGCGGTGATGGTGAGAATGTAGGTTCCTGGCAGCGTCCGGCCCTGCGGGCCCGTCGCCGGGCTTCCGCACGACGCTGCCATCACCAGCACGGCGACCAACCCGAGCAGCGCGAACGCTCGGCGCGATGGTTTGCCCCTTGTGGCCGCGGCCATCACCAGCACCATTGCGAAGAACGCCACGATCATCTCGACCGGCTTTCCCGTCCTCGGCAACAATTTAGTGGCCTACTACAGCCGAGAATCGTCTTAGATCGAGTAGAGGCTCTGTTTGTCTGTTAGAGCACCCTGCTGTTCCCCGAACGCCCCCCAATGGTATATTGATTGTTGCCATTGGCTCCTGAGCGTCCTCAATGTCAAACATGAAGAGCAAGTCCGGCCTCCGAATATGCCCGAGGGACAACCGTTGGGTTCCGCGCCGTTTGTTGGCGTGGTTCTCTTGGTTGTTGCTGTTTGGCCTTGCAGGTAACAGCACGGCGAAGGCAGCTGAGATTCAAAGTGTGCCGGTCACCTCGGCTGGACCGGGACCGCAGTTTGCGATTGCTGATTTCGACGGAGACCTTCATGCCGATATGGCCAGCATTCAGGCCGGCTCAAACCGCTCGGGCGATACGGATTACTGGATTCAGCTCCAGCTTTCGGCAGGCGGGCGGCAATCGATTCGCGTTATCGCGCCCGCGGGCGGCCTGCTGATCGAAGCACGCGATGTTAACGGAGATCATGCGGTTGACCTGGTTCTCGCCACCGCATGGTTCAGACAGCCCGTAGCGATATTTCTTAATGACGGCCATGGCAATTTTTCACGAGTTGAACTAGCCGCTTTCCCCAAAGCGTTCAGCGAATCCACGGCAAATTGGGTTTCCGCGTTCGACCAGGCCGTGGATACCGCCGGCATTCTTCCGCAATCGCGAACCGGAATTTATCCCAAGACAACAGCACTTCCCCATCTTCGATTGCATTCCGATTCCATTCCCTCTTCGAATGCGGGATTTATTCCGAACTCCTTCCTGGCCTCGCACGCCGGGCGCGCACCTCCTTCGGACGTTTCCTACTTCTAGCCATTCGCTCGTCCATCCACAGACCCACGCGCTGGTTTTTTCGCTGTGGCTCTGCTGAATGAAATCGCACCGGGAGTGAAACTTTGCTTCGTTCGGATTGCGAGCGCGAGGCCTCATTTGATTTTGATCCGCCACTCAAATTGAAGCATTGCAGCGAGATGTGAGGTCATTCGATGAACACGAATTTCCGAAAACTTTTCCCGGCGTTTGCCGCCATGCTCGTGATCGGCGGTTGCAGCCATGGTGCAGCAGGTATAGCAGCGGAAGCGCCGCCACCCGCCGAGGTCGAGAGTGAGCAAGATGGAAGTGTGATTCGCGTGGATGATCCTAAGCAGTTCTTGCTTGCGACCGCGAGGGAGCGCAAGGCGGTACCTGCACTAAACGTCACCGGCGTGGTTCAGCCCGATATCGCGCGTGCGGTTCCGGTCATTTCGCTAGCCGCTGGGCGAGTGGTAGAAATTAGGGCCAGGCTTGGCGATGCGGTGAAGAAAGGGCAGTTGTTGTTGAGGGTTCGAAGTAACGACGTCTCGGGAGCCTACCAGGTGTATCTAAAGGCGGTAAATGATGAACGGTTGGCGCGTAAGC
>Ga0307475_10000067_pt1 | contig 56128 bp, 43 predicted proteins | sample atmos_gasesECM1C_FD_203317 | JGI IMG/M metagenome (GOLD analysis project Ga0307475, IMG submission 203317) | Hardwood forest soil microbial communities from Morgan-Monroe State Forest, Indiana, United States - atmos_gasesECM1C_515 | ecosystem: Environmental > Terrestrial > Soil > Temperate... | reverse complement strand
CCTTCAAGCTGCGGAATTGGCCTATTGTGGGTCCTTCCCGGAAAGCGGCGCAGCTAGAAGGAAGCAAGATTTTTTCGAAGGAATTTCTGGTGCGCCATGGCATTCCTACGGCAAAGATGTACGGCCGGTACGATTCTGCCACCGATGTCTACGCGGCGCTGAAGTTCTTGGATTGGCCGGCGGTGATCAAAGCGGATGGATTATGCGCCGGCAAAGGTGTTTTTCTGGCCCCGGATTTCGCGGCCGCAAAAGACTTTGTCGAACGCGCCATGGAAAAGAACGAGCTGGGACCAGGCGGGAAGCGCATCCTTCTGGAAGAAACGCTGGAAGGCGAAGAGCTATCGTTCATCATGCTCACCGATGGAAAGCAGTACGCTCCACTGGTCCCCACGCGCGATCACAAACGCGTCTTCGACGGAAACCAAGGACTGAACACCGGTGGCATGGGGGCGTACTCCACCGATGAGTTGCTTCCCGAAGGCCTTCGCGAGACGGTCCGCTCTAAGATCGTCGAGCCCACGCTCGAGGGCCTGGCGGCAGACGGTATCCCTTACCAAGGGTTCCTCTATATCGGCCTGATGCTGACGAAGTCCGGGCCCAAGGTCTTGGAGTTCAACTGTCGCTTGGGAGACCCGGAGGCCCAAGCGATTTTGGCCCGCCTCGATTTTGACCTGGCCGAGGTTCTCAGTGGGGTGGCCGCTGGACGCCTCGAGCCGTCTAAACTCCGCTGGAAACCCGGAGCCAGCGCTTGCGTGGTGCTGACGTCAGGCGGGTATCCCGGGAAATTTGAGAGTGGCAAACTCATCGAGGGCCTAACCACTGTACACCAAATTACCGGTGTGAAGGTGCTGCATGCTGGGACGAAGCTTGCCGGGGAATCCATCGTCACTAGCGGTGGCAGAGTGCTGGGTATAACGGCAGCAGCCGCGACCCTTGAAGGTGCCCTGGCCTCTGTGTACCAAGCCGCTTCGAAAATTCACTTCGAAGGAATGCACTACCGGACCGACATTGGAGCTCCGACGACCCATCTCGGAGCAGCTGGGGATTAAAGCCCATGGCGAGAGTGCAAAATCTTTTTCGTGCTAGGAAAAAGCACGTCCCCATGGAGGAGCTAAACGAAGTACGCGCTATTGGCGACACCGGCTTTGCAGGTTGCGCTCATGCGCGGCCCGGAGGCAAGCGCCAAGTCTTGCTGGTGGACCGCGAGACTCTGGAAGCCATGGATCTCCAGCCAGGAACTATCCGCGAGAACATTACGACCGACGGCCTGAACGTGAATAGCTTGCCGGTTGGCCAACTCCTCCGTATCGGCGAAACACGCCTGGAAGTCACCGCGGTATGCACCCCTTGCGAGCAGATGGAAGCCATTCGAACCGGCCTGCGCCGAGAGCTTTGGGGGAGGCGAGGCATGTTCTGCCGCGTTCTGGATGGCGGAGTCATTCGCAGCGGCGATTCCATTGAAAAGCTTTCCTGACCGTTAAGGCTTGGGCGTTCGCCGGAGCGTGGGCGCATCGGGCGGGCGGTTCTTATCTTCCTGCGCTTTTTCGACGGGCTCTTCCGGCGGGACCATCCATGCAAAGCCGTGGCTCTCATCCATGGTGCCAAGAACAAACGGCGCGCCCCCGGCGATCAAAGGCAGGACCGCCCGCATAAAATCGGCGGAATCAAGGGGAGCGGCTTTCTGCGCCTGGCCTCGATAGATGTTTTCTAGCACTTTGGCAAAGCGCGGTTCGCCGGAACCTAGGTGCGTGATATTGGGGTCGTGGCTCTGGATTAACTCGGCCAGGGTTGGGCCTTTCGTATCCGGAGGGTACCGGCTCTCCACCATGGTGCGCGGCGCATGCTTTTCCGGCGGATAGAGTTGCGTAAAGCGCGGCCGCTCGATACGTGTCTGCCAATAGTCACCGCGCGTGGCCACTTGCTCCTGCTCCATGCGATATTCGACGACCCATACTTCCGGGCCATAGTCGTTGGGAGCGTAGCCGATTATGATGATCTGAAAGATCGGATCGTCGGAGGGGAAATCAATCTTGTGGTGAAGTTGCGAGACGAGCGGGCGAAGTTTTTCCAGGAAAGCGATGCCGATGGTCTCCAAATCCGTCTCCCCTTCTCCCGGAGCCGCCTGGTAACGGGGGTCGGCCCGGCCGACACGCTGGAAGTTGCGGTCCAGCCGAATGGGTTTGGGGTCGGCGGGAATCCGCCATTCTGAAGCGCCGAATAGGATGCCGATGTGCGTGGCGTCCAGGTCCATCACGCGCGGTGGGATGGAGTTGCGCTCGACGGGCTGATCGATGGCCGCAAAGATGATGGCATCCTTGGCCACGTGAACGATGGCCCGGCCACCGGCAAGATTGGCCACGATTTCGTCTTCGTGTTGTTCTTGGGGAAAAGCGCCGGGGCACGCGAATAGCAAGCCGAAGAAAAGAAAGAGCGTAATTCGCTCGAAAAATGCCGCCCGAAGAAACATGGAGTACCTTCGCCCCTAAATGAAAGTCTCGCGCTTCTCTCGCGAACCCCCGCGGGCAACAGGAGTCACTCGTCCCACACTACCACAACCGGAACGAGCTCATGGATGTGCGATTAAAAGAAGCCCAGCGCAAATTCTTGCTTGACTACACAATTGGCTTCGCGTAGCAATACATCATCCCGTGTTCGAACGTTCCACCAGTAATCCGAGGAGCAAACATGTCCCTAAGTCCCGGTGGTCCTCCCGCTGGCTCAGCTGCGCCTCTCCCAGCCACGGATGCTAAAACTGTAGTCATTCTACGCATGCGGCGCGGTGCTGGATGGTTTCTGACGATTGGCCTGCTCTCTGCCGTGAACGCCATCCTGCAGATTTTTGATGCCAAGATCCGCTTTATCTTTGGCTTGGGCATCACGCAGGTAGTGGATGCCGCGGCGCGCGGGACGGGGCAGAACGGAACAATCATCATGGTGGTTGTCGACGGCCTCTTTATCCTCATGTTGGTGCTTTGCTCCCAATGGGCAAAAAGCGGTTCGCAAGGCGCTTTCCTTGGCGGAATGCTCGCGTATGCCCTCGACGGAGTTTTGCTTTTATACTTCAGCATGTGGCTGGATGCAGCTGTACACGCCTACGCGCTGTGGATGATTTGGCAGGGCTACACCGCGTCGCGCGAGCTAGCACAAATGCAGCAAGCAGCTCAGCCGGGACTGTCGCAGCCGAGGCTTCCCTAACCAGGGGTGCGCAATTCCCTGCCGGCAGAAGCCGCGCCACTAGAGCCTGCTTTCTCGATTCGAACGCCGAGCTAAACCAGAGGAAGTTCCGCGCGGCTAGCACATCGAGTAAACTAGTGTCTGACATTTTCGGGTGGTGATGGAGAACCATGGGACTCAGAAAAAGGAAAAGTATCAAGCACCACGGAAAATCACTGGTGGAGATTCTGGAAGCACACGAGCGTTTTTTCAACGGCCAAGAAGGCGGCGCGCGAGCTGACCTGACCGGCGCGGACCTAGCGAACGCTGATTTGAGCGGCGTAAACCTTACCGGCGCCATCCTTCGCAACGCCAACTTCACCGGATGCGACCTGCGCAAAGCGAAACTCCCCGGCGCCGACCTTTCCGGAGCTAGCCTTCGGAGGGCCGATCTAGGAAACACGGATATGACCGAAGCGATCCTCTCTGGCGCTGATTTGACGGAAGCGCAGGCCAGCGGCGTAGAATTTTTTCGGTGCGACCTTTCGCACGCAAATTTTCAGCGTGCCCGGCTGCGAAACGTGAATTTGCGACTGGCCAACGTGCAGGGAGCAAAATTTTCCGGTGCCGACATGGGCGTGGCTATCTTGAGGGAAACGGATTTGACGGGCGCGGACCTTTCTGGAGTTGATCTCTCCACCACGCTGATGCCCAAAGGCTATTCGCAGGCGCAAGCCGCTAAAAAGAGCGCTTAGAGGCGGCGCTGTCGCTCTCGGATGCTGGCGGCGTGCGCTCCGCGCTGGTGACGCATTTTGCTTCAAAATAGGGCATTACCGGGATCGCCTCAAAACCGCTCTTGGATGGCAATCCGCGATACGCCGTGGTAGCCTCTCGCTGAAGAAAAGAAAATCCTTCGTGAGTGCTGTGGCCAGTTCTGCCGCCCAACTCGATCGCTCGGCCGTGCGCGAACGCGTGCTGGAAGTCATCCGCGGGTTGCTCGAGGAACTGGGGAGCCAGGGCGCGCTGCCGATGCTCAACGGCGCTTCGCAACTGGACCGTGATTTGGGTCTCGGCAGCCTGGAACGCGTGGAACTTCTGGCGCGCCTGGAAACGGCATTCCATTTGCGCCTGCCGGACCGCGTCGCCGCGGAAGCCAACACGCCAGAAGATTTGGCCCGCGCGATTCTAACGGCTCCCGGAACGCCGGGGGAAGACGAACTGGGAAGCTCCGCGTTGCGAGCCTCGGTGACGGTTCAAAAATTGCACCGTGCGGCAGCGGACGCGGGAGTCTTCTCCGCGGAAACACTCGTCGATGTGCTGCGCTATCGCGCGGCGCACGACGCCGAACGAGCTCACCTTTTGATCACCGAGGAGAGCGACGCCGGGGAACGCAGTATCACGGTGACTTTCGGCGAACTTTATGCCGCCGGGAACCGCTGTGCCGCGGAGCTGGCGCGGCGCGCCGTGCCAGCGGGCGGACGCGTCGCGCTGATGCTGCCAACTTCGCGGGCTTTCTTCGTGTCCTACGCGGGGATTCTGCTCGCGGGCGCGATTCCGGTCCCCATCTATCCCCCGTTTCGCGCGGACCGCATCGAGGAATACGCGGCGCGGCAATCCGCGATCCTGAACAACGCGGAAGTTTGCTTGCTGCTGACATTCCGGCGCGCCGAAGCGGTAGCCAAACTGTTGCGGCCGCGCGTGCGTTCGCTCTCCGGCGTTGTAGACGCGGAGAAATTGCTCGAAGCAGCGGACCAAGCTCCTCCGCCATCGCCGGGCGTATCGCCACTGCACGTCACGGGCAGCCGCGCTCGACAGGCGAGCGACATCGCGCTGCTACAGTACACTTCCGGCTCGACCGGCGATCCCAAAGGCGTAGTGCTCACGCACAGAAACCTGCTGGCGAATATGCGCGCGATTGGCGAAGCGGTCCAGCTCGGGCCGGATGACGTGGGTATCAGCTGGCTGCCGCTGTATCACGACATGGGCTTGATTGGCGCGTGGCTTACGCTGCTGCATTTCGGAACGCCCCTGGCGGTGATGTCTCCGCTGTCTTTCTTGACGCGGCCGGAGCGCTGGCTGCAGGCATTTCACAAACATCGCGGCACGATCGCCGCAGCCCCGAATTTTGCTTATGAACTTTGCGTGCGCAAGATCGCGGACAAAGACATCCTGGGAGTGGACCTAAGCTCCTGGCGCGCGGCGCTGAATGGCGCCGAGCCGGTGAATCCGGAAACGCTGGAGCGTTTTGCGGAGCGCTTCAGAAGTTACGGATTCCGCCGCGAAGCGCAACTTCCCGTCTACGGCTTGGCGGAAGCGGCGTTGGCGGTTACCGTGCCACCGCTCAATCGCGGCCCACTGGTGGATCGCGTCGTGCGCGAGACGTTTACGGGCGAAGGACGCGCCGTACCCGCGGCTTTCGAGGACGAAACGGCGATCGCGTTTGTTTCTTCAGGCAAAGCACTGCGGGGGCATGAAGTTCAGATCGTGGATGAAGGCGGCGAGGAAGTACCGGACCGCCGGGAAGGATTCTTGTGGTTCCGCGGGCCTTCGGCGACTTCCGGATACTACCGCAATTCCCAAGCGACAGAAGCGCTGCTGCCGCTTGGTCCAGCGGCGGGCCCCGGGGAATACGCGTGGGTGGACTCGGGCGACCGCGCGTACCGCGCCGATGGCGAAATCTACGTCACCGGACGCGTGAAGGACATCATCATCAAGGGCGGGCGGAATTTGTATCCGCACGAAGTCGAGGAACTTGCGGCGCGCGCCGAGGGAATTCGCAAGGGATGCGTCGTGGCGTTCGGCTTGAAGGATGAAGCCACGGGCACGGAAAAAATGGTGGTGGTGGCGGAGACGCGCGAACGGGAAGCGCCGCGGCGTTCCGCGCTCGCGGCGGCGGTGACCGACCTGGTGTCGCGGGGATTGGGGCTTCCGCCGGATCGCGTCGAGTTGCTTCCTCCGGGCAGCATCCCGAAAACATCGAGCGGAAAATTGCGCCGCGAAGAAACCAAGCAACTTTATCTTGCGGGAACCCTTTCCGCCTCCCGCGCGCCGGCTTGGCTGCAAATCGCCCGCCTGGGAGCGAGCAGCACGGTGCGCAACCTTGGCCGCGAGGTCGTTGCCAGAGTGAAACGCGGGCTGGAGATTCTGTATGGTTTGTATTTTGGCGTGGTGTTTTTTCTTTGGATTGTTCCCACTTGGGTGATGGTGCAATTCATCAAGGATCACCAGCAAGCGGGACGCTTTACGTCTTCCGCGCTCAAAGTTCTGTTTGCGCTGATTGCATGCGAAGTGCGCGTCGTTGGCAAAGAGCACATGGAAACGCCGGGCGCGAAAATCTACGCTTCGAATCACGCCAGTTATTTCGACGTGCTGTCGCTGATGCTCGGCTTGGGCGTGCCTTACCGTTTTGTGGCGAAAATGGAAGTCGGCCGCATGCCCTTCGTCGGCACTTTTTTAAAGCAAATGGGGCATCTGAAATTTGACCGCAGCGATCCGGAATCGCGTTTGCGCCAAGCGCAGGAGATGGAAGAATTTTTGAGCCATGGGGAGTCCGTATTTGTTTTTCCGGAAGGAACCTTCACCCGCGAGGATGGCGTAAGACCGTTTCAGCTTGGCGCTTTTAAGGCCGCCGTCGCGACGGGCGTGCCCATCATCCCGGTGTCGCTTGCCGGGACTCGCCGCTTTCTGCGCGATGGGACTTACTTGCCGCGGCCGACGAGCGTCACGATCACGCTCTCGCCGCCGATTTATCCAAGCACGGCCGCAAACAAAACGAACTCCGCCGATTCCTCCGACTGGCACGAACTGATACGCTTGCGCGACGCCACGCGCGAAGCGATTGTGCGCCACGCCGGCGAGCCCCGGCTGTAGAAGTGTGACGCCAGCAAGCCAGCTTGCTCCGAGCTTTAGTCCCTACGAATGCCAGCAGCGCGATCCGTGTGACTGATCTCCGGCTCCTGGCCGTCAAGCTCCTGCCAGTCCGGCACTTTGCCGGCCACCCTGAGGCTGACAAAGAGCTTGACGAGGAAGGCTACGACGGCAATACCTACGACAAACAAAGACAGATCTGAAAGAAACCGCATATTGTCTCCTGGACGAATATTATTTCTTCAACGAGAGACCGGCTCTTACTTAGAAGCTGGGCAAGCGTCTACCGTCGAGCTGTCGATCTCGCTTGTCAAATCACCGATGGCCAAGTTTCTTTGGTGTTTGAATCGAACGCACTACTTTGAAAAGTTCCCTTAAGTTGAAGCCGAATAGCCCTTTGGCTAACTCCCTGGAGCAGCCCAAATGATTTCATCAACAATTAGGAAGGCAAGTCGGCTGCCACGTTGCATCCTTTTTGATAAGAACTTGAGCCGCCGCAACTTAGCCGGAACTTTCGAACTCCAGAACCGATTCTTGAGCGGTACTAGGCTATGAAAAGAATGCTTAATCGAATCCTTTTTTCGTATTGCTTCGCGGTGCAACCTCGCTTGCTCAGCTAGCATCTGAGTTTTCAAAACGAGTAAAAAGTGCGGTTTCGTGCCTACCTGCCTTGGGCATCCCGCAAACTCGGGGGTCGTTGTAAGCCGTTGCCTAGCCCACGAGCAAAATCTAATCCTTGCGGAGGTACCATGAAGATCAGAGTTGTTGTGTCCTGTCTTGCTCTGGCGACCGTTTTTGGACTTTCTGGCAAAGCGCAAGAGCTACCGAAGATAGATGCGTCCGCCAGCTACTCTTATTTCCGCGCCAACCCTGCAACGCCGGGATTCGGCAATTACAGTCTCAACGGTGGCAGCGCTTCGGCATCCTATAATGTCCGGGATTGGCTAAGCGGGGTCGCCGATTTCGGCGGTTATAGCGTGGGTAGAGCCGATGGCGTGAACGTGAACAACCACATGCTTACCTATCTTTTTGGCCCGCGCTTCACTTATCGGCAATACCGCCGGTTCTCCCCGTACGGCCATGTTTTGGTCGGCGCGGCCCGCGCGGGTTCGAACGTGTTTGCCACGACGAATTCGCACACGGCCTTGGCCACGGCGTTCGGCGTGGGAGTTGACTGGAACGTGCGGGACCGCTTCTCGATTCGCCCGTTGCAGTTTGACTACCTGCTGACGCATTTGCCGGAAGTCACCAACGGAAACACACAAACGCAGAACAACATCCGCGTTTCTACGGGAATCGTTTTTCACTTCAAATAATTCTACCGGGGGAACGCTCTGGCTATCGGTTGCCCGGTGCAGGCAGAGGGGCCGTTCGCTTGGGGGCCAGCGGCCTCTTGCACCGTCCAGAGGTTTCCTTTTAGTGCTCGGTGGTGTAAATCACGGTGATGTAAGTGTCGATTTCGACGGGCTGGCCGTTCAGAATCGTTGGTTTGTAACGCCATTGCTCGACTGCTTCCCTCGCTGAGATGTAGAAGAGCGGGTCACCTGAAACAATCTGCAAAGATCGAATCGCGCCGTCGGTTCCGATGATGGCCCGCAACTCGACTCGTCCTTCCTTGTGAATATGTATGGCCAGCGGCGGATACACGGGCTCGACGCGACGGATCAGCATGGCGGGGTCGATTTGCGTCTTGAGCATTCGCGGGCTTGTGGGAGCTTCGCGGGAAGGTTGCGGCGGCGGGGGACCGCTGGTTCTGCCCCCCAGGTCCACGCACCAAGAACAATTTGGACCCTCGTTGCTTTGCTTTCCGGTCGGACCATCGCCGGCCAGGGGGTCCCCGGGGATCGCTTCTTCCACCGCATGCTGATTCACGATTGTTGTTGGCGGATGAAATAGAAAGCGAGAATCGGGAATGAGTCGGCCAGAGATATGAGTCCTGGCGTGGCCTCGCGGATGATTGTTCGCGTGTCCGTACGGCACAACTGGAGTGACGATGGTGAGGCTTATGCGCTCAGCTTTGCCGAACAGGGGCACGGCAATGAGCGCGGCAAGAACGGCACTCTCGAAGAAAATGGCAATGGCCAAGGCGCGGCGCTTCAGCCGGCGTTCGCGCGAGCGTTGTTCCGCATCGCCATCCACCAGGCAGGCGCTTAACGATCCAAGATTTTCCTTGGGGCTTTCTTTGGGACTTTCTTTGGGGCGTACCTCTCGAACGCTTCGGGGCTCGGGCGACATCACACACCTCCACATTTTTTTCCGCGAGCGTCTGTCGTTCCGCAGACCACAAAACGGAATTACAGAAAAATTTGCGGCGCCCATTTCCTGGGGGTTGCTCTAGATCTCCAGGAGACCGGCGCCGCGCTCGCAGGGATGTGAGGTTGCGCGCATCCTCACTCGGTTGGACACCAAGGACCGGGACAAGTTCCCCAGGGCTGCGCCCCGGGAGGCTGTCTTTCTCGGGAAACAGAGATTCCCGAGGAAGAGCTCAAAAGTCACAAGGTAAAATGTAAAACCGAGAGGGAGATGGAACCCGGATGGTTCTCGGTGTGGGGAAGGAAGTGTGGCTAGTCACCCCTTAATGCTCGAATAAACTATTTAAAATTAACATGTTACAGAGGGCTGTATCCCGAAACCGGTCGAGCGCATCTTATTGCCTGTGGACGTGGATCTTAGGAGGTTTGGCCCCATGCAACGGCGTAATTTGGAGACAGTAGGTGTGCGCCGCACCGGCTGGGCTGCCCTGGACCGCGATCCGCAGCAGGACACCGTTGAATTTATTTGTCCGCACTGCGGAGCGCGAGACAAGAAAAATGCCCGGCGCGAGCGTGCGCTCTATCATTTCACGGATGGCTTCTTGCAGGATTTGCAGGGAGAAGTGACGCAGTGCCACGCGTGCAAGCAGTACTTGCGTGTGGTTCCGATCGTGATGTTGCACGATCAGGATGAAACTCGCCGCTTTGAAGCGGTGTTTTCCGACGACCAGTTGGTGAATTCGCACTAAGTCAAGTCTGGAATCGTAAAATAAAGCGGGGCGCTGGCCGTGGCGAACGCCCCGTTTCTTTTTTCTTGGCCTGTTTCAGCAAAACATACTTCACGCAAAAAAAAAGGCGCGGTCTGCTTTCGGTAGGCCGCGCCCTCTCCAGAGAAGTATTAGTTTCCGTTAGTGGCGATCATGGTCGTGGTCATCCCAATCACGATCGGTGTGCCAGCGGTGACCGTCTTCGTCCCACCAGCGATGCCAGCGGTTCCAGCATCTTTCGCGGGCTTCGTGCAATTCCTGCCGCGCGCGCTCCGCTTGTCGGCTGTCCCAGCCGTGATGTTCGGCGGCTTCGTGCACTTTGTGGTCGGCCTTGGCAATACGGCGCTGGCAATCGCCATAGTCTTCGGCGGACGCCCGGGGCGCCCCGGCGAATGCCAGCAAGCTAAGAAATGCGGCCGCGAGTATCGCTTTACTGAAAAACTTCTTCTCTCCCGTGTGCAGCGTCATGTTGTGTCCATCCTCCCAATTGTGCCCCCGGCTGAGGTGGGGGAGTTAGGTCCCAGGTTCTAAGATATAAAACCCCACGACCGGGAGAATGTAGCAAGAGTTCTGCCACATTTTAAGTGCGGATAAATAAAAGGCTTAAAGGGGGCTGCTGGTCAGTAACCCTGTAAAAACGGGTCCGCGTCCATGTGGTATTTCTCCAGCCCGGCGCGGATGTGCTCGAAGGCTTCGTCGACCGTGTCGGCGAACTGCAGCAACTTGTATTCGCTTTCGTTGATCGTGCCCCAGCGCACCATGGCTTTCCAGTTCAGGACTTCGTCCCAATATTTGCGGCCGTAAATCAAAATGATGTTCTGCTTGGCGAGCTTCCCCGTTTGCAGCAACGTCAGCATTTCCCAAAGTTCGTCCATGGTGCCGAAGCCGCCGGGAAAAACGATCAGCGCTTTGGCGATCTGCGCGAACCACAGTTTGCGCATGAAAAAGTATTTGAAATTGAAGCTTAGCTCCGGGCTGATGTAGGGATTCGCAAATTGTTCGTGCGGAAGTTCGATCGACAGTCCCACGGATTTGCCGCCGGCTTCATAAGCTCCGCGATTTGCCGCTTCCATGATTCCTGGCCCGCCGCCGGAACAAACCACAAAGCGCCGCGGCCGCGGCCCCAGCGTGAGCGACCAGGTGGTCAGCTTGTGCGAAAGCTGGCGCGCTTCTTCGTAGTAGCGCGACATTTCCAGCAAGCTTTTGGCGTGACGCAGAGCGGCGCGATGCTTGGTGCGCTTCTCGGCGGACATCTTCGAAGTCTTTTCTTTCTTCAGCCGTGTGACGCGGGCTTGCGCGGTCTCGTGCGATTCGATGCGTGCCGAACCGAACATCACGATGGTGTCGCCGATGCCTTCTTCCTTGAGCTGCACGAGCGGATGAATGTACTCGCCCAGGATGCGAATCGGCCGCGCCGGCGTGCTCTGCAAAAACTTTGGATCTTCGTGAGGCACTTTCGGTGCGTGCTGAGGTTTCAGTCTTTGGCCATCGGACATGAGTCCACTCTCCCGTTGCGGCAAACATTGATTGTAGGAATCGCAGCCTCCCGCGGCAACGTCTTCCGGTGGAGATGCGTCGAATCAAGTACACTCTGGGGGTGGCCACGGGCTGCTGTCTCCAGATGTCAGGTGATCGAAATGGCGCGAATGGCGGGCACTTTGATGACGTTGTTGTCCCTGGCGATGCTGCCGGGCGTTTCCGCTTGGGGACAAGCTCCCTCGGGACCGCTCCCGCCCAAATCGGGTGTCCAAGTGCAGTTGCCTCCCAAAAATAGCGAAGCCCAGGTGAAGGTGCAAGTGGCCCTGGTGAACACGCCCGTGACGGTGCGCGACTCTCATGGTGAGATGGTTCACGATTTGGAAGAAGGGAATTTCAGGGTTACGGATAACGGCGTTCCTCAGCAGATTTCCCACTTCGATCTCGGGGGCGACCCGATCTCCCTGGTGATTTTGATCGAGACGAGTTCGCGCATAGAAGCGATCCTGCCGCAAATACGCAAAACCGGCATTCTGTTTACGCAAACGGTGATGGGATCAACCGGCGAAGCCGCCGTGGTGGGCTGCAACGACGGAGTGGACAAGCTCCAGGATTTCACCACCAACGGAGACTTGATTGAAAGCGCCATCGCGCATCTGGGAGAGGGAACGTCGGGCTTGAAGCTCTACGATGCCATGGCCGTCAGCGTGGAAATGCTCACCAGCCGCCCACAAGCGACCGCCGATAAGCCGGGGCGCCGCCGCGTGCTGATGATTCTCTCCGAAGCCGCCGACGACGGCAGCGTAGCCAAGCTCGGCGAAGTGTTGCGCCAGGCCCAGCTGGCCAACGTGACGATATACAGCGTGGGGCTATCTACGACCAGTGCGGAATTACGGGCCAAGCCGAAAGACACGCGGCCGCAAATTACTCCGCCGGGCACGTTTCCGCTCCCGCCACAACCTGGGACTGCGCAAACACCTACCAGCGAGGACAATCGCTACGGCAATATCGACGTGATGGCTGCGGCCGTATGGGCCGTCGAACACGCGGAAAACAAGATCCGGGATCATGCCCTAGAAGTGGCCGCCGCGGCTACCGGAGGCGCGCACCTCGCCACGTTTAAGGATCGTTCCATCGAAAAAGCCATCGACGAAATCGGCGGCGAACTGCACTCGCAATACACTATTAGTTACACGCCGACCGGCTCCAACGCCTTCGGATACCATGAAATTAGAGTGCATATCCTAGGCAACGACGCGAAAAACTTGAAGATTCGGGCGCGGCCGGGCTACTTCCTGGCCTGGCCCGAAAGCTAAGGTTGTAGTCAGCCTTAAATGACCTGCTTCCAGAAGTTGCCTTCGCGAGAGCTGAGTAGCGCATCTTTGCGGGCGTTCCAGCGCAAGAAATGCGGCTTGTGAGAGTGCTCGGTGTGGGCTTCGCGGCTGGCCCAGACTTCGTGCAGCAGGAGTGCGCCGGGCTGGTCGACGGAGCGGTGCAAATCGTAGCGCAAGCAGCCTTCCTCTTTGCGTGACGGGCCCACCAGGGCTCGTAGTTCCGCTTCGAGAAGCGTCTCCTGGCCTTCCTTGGCACGCAGCACGACCATGAGGGTGACGGCATCCTTCGGGAGTTTCTCGTTTTTGCTGGTATGGAGTCGGCTTGAGGCTCGCTTCTTGGCGGGGCGTTTCGGCGCTGGCCGCTTTGCTTTGCGCTTGGCCATAATGGCCGGGATTGTACTCTAACTTGGTAAAACTGCCAGTGGATTCCGGTGCCGCGGCCCCCCGGGGAGAGCGGCCGGCCTCCTAGGAAGGGGAGGCGGGCCCTACAGGGAAACCGCCACCAAGGCTATCGACCGAAGAAATGCGGATCGAACGGATGCGGCTATTTATCCGCGAGCTTGCGGCCGGCGTCCAGGCTGTCGAAGTTGAGAATGGTGTTCAGCACCATAGAGTAGGTCCCGCGCGTCTCGCCGCGATAGACGGGATTAATGGAGAAAAGCACCACGTGGCCGCTCCCGGAGGGCACGTCCACGACCGCGGGATGCTGCGCGATTTCGTTTCCGCCTTCGACCAAACCGGATATGAGCAAATCCTTTTGATCGGCGTAGCGGAAGATGACGCGCGCGCGGTCGGCGGGAGGAATCACGCGGAAGCCATTGCGTCTTTGTTCCTCGGTGACCGGTGGAGCTTCCCAGATCTCGGAGGTAAGTTCCTCGGGAGCCTCGACGCCCGGGCGGCCCACGGTGAAATCCGGGTCGTCCGCGGTGCCGCGTCCGGTGGGGCGAGAATGCGACTCGTTGCCGAGGCGGCGGCGTCCGCGTGCTCCCGCGATGCTGCTGAGGGAGAAAATCGGCCCGTTGTCGCAATAAGCCGGGACTTTTTCGTCGTAGCCATAAGCGATGGGGCTGCCGCCGTCCACCAGCCGCGTGCCCACCACGGAACCGACAATTTTCATGCGCTCGGAAGCGTGCGCACTGACGCCGGTGACCAGGCCCATCTCGGTGGCGAAGCGGGACGTGTCTGTCGCGGTCAGCAGCACGCCGCCCTTCTCGACAAAGGCTTGCAGTTTGGCGAGACCGTCCCAACCGAGGCCGGGCCGCATGTCATCGGTCGAGTCATTTTTCCCGACCAGGTTGGGCGTCTCTGGAGTGCTCTTCCACGGCAGCGGATTTCCCCAAGCGGTAGGCAAGCCATTGATGATGGTGGTTGGTCCCGGGAAATAACCGACCGGAGGAAAGAGGATGACGTCGTACTTGGCGTTGAGGTCGTCGATCTTCGCGATCTTCTGCGTGCTGATGTAGTCGTAGGGAATTTTCAGATCATCGAGTGCCAGCCGCCACCAACCTTCCGTTTGCGTGCTGAGCCAGGTGTGCACAAAGGCCACGCGCGCGGCACGGACGGGATGGCTCTTTACGCTTGGAGCGGCGGCCAGCGCAACCGCCTCGAGTCCCACTTCCGACGCGGCACGATCGAGATCGCCACGGCTTGCACCACGAATGACAAATGAGCCACGGTTAAATTTCTTTCCGCCACTCTCGAAGGGCTCCTCGGCGGCATCCACGTTTGCGCCCTTGAGCTTGTACCGCAGCGTCGCTAGAGCCGGCTCGGCAGCGTTGTTCATCGCGAAAATCGCGCCATCCCCTTTGACACCACCGGGCGCGTGAACATCCGTGACGCGCTCCATGGCCACGTCGAGCACCTTCAAATCGGTCACGCGCGTCACTGCGACGCCGAAAAGTTCGCCAAACGTCCAGCCGGTGTCATCGTAAGGAGTTTTCTGCGGATCGTCCGGGCTCCAGTATTGGTGGTCGAGCAGGGCATCGGCGACGCGCGCGTAGGGCTGGTCCATGCGGACGATGTAGCTACCCGCGGGAAAATCCTTTGTGGTGGGTTGCGGCTTTTTCTCTTTGTCTGTTTCCTTGGCTTCTTTGGTGTCTTTCTTGGGCTTTTCTTTTTTGACGGGTAGCGAAACGGTGAACGCTGACTTGGCGCGCGAGATTTCCACCGCTTGCTTCTCTAAGACGCGCAGCAATTCCGCCTGCAAACTGGGGCGCGATTCGTCGGCGGGCAAGACGTAGGCCGCCGGGCCTTCTTCGGACGGTTTCATCACTGAGCGTTTGGCCTTCAAATAAAAATTCTTCAGGAAGAGCCGCTTATTCTCACTGAAATAGTGGAGTGAGGTGAGCAGCCCGGTCTGCTCGTAATTATTATTGTCACGCTGCGACCACAGCGCTTTTGGCAGAGGCGGATTCTGGCGCCACCAGGTGCGCGCATATTCTTCGGGATCGAGCGTGCGCTCTTGGGTGTCCGCGCCTCCGTTGCCGAAAGTTTCATACAGCCGGCTGATGCCGTTGTGCATGGCGGCGATGAACATCAAATAGCCGGGAGACCAGGTATCAAAATCGCCGTGGGTGAAAACGCCGGGCATGCCGAACTTGGTCATGTCCGCCACGTTGCGCGCGCCGATCATTTGCCATTCGTCGGTGAGAATCGGATCGACCCATGCATTGTAAGGGCCGTCGCCAACGGTGTTGTCATAAAGATATGGCACGGACTCGTGGAGATCGTGGAGCACCTGGGCCTTCCATCGGACGTAAGTATTCAGCACGTTTTCCGTGAGCTTGAGCGTCACACCCATGGCATCGCGATTGTTGTCGTGCGCGACGTATTTGCCCCAGTAGATCAGCGGCGGATAAAAATCTTTGGGGTGCGCGCGATGCCATTTGTAAAGATCGACCATGCGGTCGCGGCCATCCACTTCCACCACCGGGGTGATTAGCGTGATGGTGCCCTCGCGGATTTCCCGGATGTAGGGACTCTCGTCCACGGCGAGACGGTAAGCCAGCTCCATCAGCGCCGTGGGCGCCCCGGTTTCTGGGGAATGGATGGTTCCGGTGATGTAGTAGACGGGCACGGCTTCGGCGACGAGATGGTCGGCTTCGGCATCATCGAGCTGGAGCGTTCTAGGATCAGCCAGCTTCGCGAGGCGCGCGCGATTCTCGTCCAGGTTTTTCAAATTCTCCGGCGAAGAGACGGCCACGGCGATCATCTCGCGCCCTTCTTCGGTGGTGCCGATGGAGAAAACTTTGACGCAAGGGCTGGCCTTCTCGAGCAGGCGCATGTACTTGTACACCTCTTCGGCGTAGGGCAGTATGCCGGGCGCGCCGGCGACATCGCCAAGCACCGCTTCCGGAGTCGGCACGCTCTTGGACGCGGGAAGATAATTGACAAGCGGCGAAGTGAAATAAGGCGCCGTCGTGTACTTCTGAATCTTTTCCGTGTAAGCCTCGTCGATCGCTTGCTTGGGATCGCGTGCCGGCACGGTCTCGCCATCTGCGGCGCGAGCCGCGCCTGGAACGAGCAAAAGGAACAGCGCGGAAAACAGACCCACGGCTGCGTTGCCCACATTTCTTGAACCCATCATGTTTTTCTCCGGAGTGGCCATGAAGGCGCGGGTGAATTGTAGCTCAGCGTGCGACTAGAGCGGGTACGAATGTGAGGTCCACCGGCGAAGGCACATCAAACGTCTGACCCGTTTGCCGGATCAAGCCGCTCGCAGGAGCAATCTCAAAAACGACAATGTTGTTGGAGTACTGATTCTCGGCCAGCAGATATTTCCCGCTTGGATCAATCGCAAAATGCCGCGGCTCTTTTCCCCCGGTCGGCACAAGGGCCACTAGCGTTAGCGTCCCCTTCCCAGGGTCGATCGCAAAAATCGCGATGCTGTCGTGTCCGCGATTGGAGGTATACAGGAATTTTCCGTTGGGGTGAATGGCGATTTCAGCGGCATCGTTGCGTCCCGCGAATCCCTGGGGTAGCGTGGAAATCTGTTGAACCTGGGCGAATCCGCGATGGGCCTTCGGCGCGAACACCGTCACGGTGGACTGCAATTCCCCCAACACGTACCAGTAGGAATGGTGCCGGTCAAACGCCACGTGCCGCGGCCCGGTGCCAGGACTGAGCACCAGGGAGCGAGGGCCTGGGGCGAGTGTTCCTGTCCCCGCGTCAAAGCGGTACTCCAGAACGCGATCGAGTCCCAGGTCGGCAACGTAGACGAACCCAGGCGCTGCGATCCAGTGCGCGTGCGGCGCTTCCTGGCGTTCTTTGTTCGGACCGCTGGCGCCCTGGTCTTTCACTAGCGCGGTGTGTTCTCCCAGCCGGCCATCCGCAAGGATGGGGAAAACGGCGACGGTGCCCGAACTGTAGTTGGCGACGAGCAGGTACTTCCCAGTTTTATCGAAAGACAAGTAGCACGGGTCTTCGCCAAGGGCCGGCATCTGATCGAGCAACGTGAGCTTTGCGCTTTTCCGATCCACCGTGAATGCGCTCACCGTGCTCGCTTGGCCGGTTTCGTTCACGGCATAGGCATACTTTCCGCTGGGGTCGACCACCACCCAAGACGGATCCGGGGTCTCCGCCGCAACCCCCAAGGCGGTGAGCTTTCCCGTCCCGGTGTCGAAGCGGAACGCGTAGATACCCTTGCTCGTGGTCTTCGCGGTGTAGGTCCCGACGTAGGCCAGGTATTGGCTCTGGGCCGCAGCTTTTTCGGAAGTTTGCGCCGAAGAAAAAAGCAGTGGCGCCGCCAGCGCAATGAGAAACGCAACAAACCGTCTTGTGATTTTCATGAGGTGCAGAATTCTATCACCATCGATAACGCGGGAACGACGAACATGAGAACGCACCGTCGGCGAGCCAAGGTGATGATCTTCCTAGAGAAGCGTGGCACGCTGCGCCCCGTTGGCCGAAGCTTACTTCTTCTCTTCCTCGTTTTCTTCCTGCAACACCGCGGCGGCGGCGACGGAGTCGTCGTCTTCGAGCCTTAGCAGACGCACGCCCTGCGTGGATCGCCCAGCCTCGCGAATCTCGTTCGCGTGGACGCGAATCACTTTGCCGTTGTGGGTGATAATCATGACGTCCGATTCCTCGGTCACTTGCAGGGTGGCCACCACGTACCCGTTGCGGTCGGTAGTCTTCATGTTGACCACGCCCTTGCCCCCGCGCGACGTGATGCGGTACTCCGCGAGCGGTGTGCGCTTGCCATAGCCCTTCTCCGCCACCGTCAGCATTAGCGTTGTGAAGGAATCCTTGATCTGCTCGTTCTCAAGCTCCTCAAGATTCTGCGTGGTGGTGTTGTGCTCCTTGGCGATGATCTCGAAATCCGGCTGCACCGCGTCCATGCTCACGACGTAGTCTTCCTTGTCGAGGTCCATCCCGTTCACGCCGCCGGCGTTTCGCCCCATCGGCCGCACTTCCGTTTCGCGGAAAAGGATCGCCTGGCCCTCGTGACTAGCCAGGAAAATCATTTTCTTCCCGTCCGTGAGCTTCGCACCGATCAATTCGTCCTTGCCATCCAGAGTGAGGGCAATGATGCCCGTCGAGCGCGGATTCGAGAATTCCGTCAGCGCGGATTTCTTCACTGTGCCGCTCTTCGTGGCCATGAAAACAAATTTGTCCGCTTCTTCCAGGTTGCGCGCCGCAACCAGCGCGGTGAGTTTTTCGTCTTCCTGGAATTTCACCAGGCTGGAAATCGCCTTGCCGCGCGTAGCCGCCGCAGCTTCCGGCAGTTCATACACTTTCAGCCAATAAACGCGGCCCTTCGACGTGAACAGCAAAATGTAACTGTGCGCCGAAGCGATGAACAAGTGCTCGACGAAATCTTCTTCTTTCGTCCTGGCGCCGATACGCCCCTTGCCGCCGCGCGACTGGTGCCGGTAAGTGTCCGCCGCCGTGCGCTTGATGTAGCCCGCGTGGCTCACGGTAATCAGCATCTCGGTATCGGCGATCAGATCTTCGAGCTTGATTTCGTCCACCTTGTCCACAATCTGCGTGCGGCGATCGTCGCCAAAGTCCTTCTGCACTTCCTTCAGCTCGTCGATGATCACGGACTTCAGTTTTTTATCGCTCGCGAGAATTTCCTCCAGATCGGTGATGCGCTCGCGGATGGACTTCAATTCCTTGAGAATTTCGTCGACGGAAAGCTGCGTCAAGCGGTGCAATTGCAATTCGAGAATGGCGTCCACCTGCACAGGGGTCAGGCCGCCGGTGATGGCGCGGGCCGTTTCGCCTTCGATTCCCCCGAGCTTGTATTTTCTTCCGTCCAGCTTGACGCCTTCGAGCTTCCTGGACTTTCCGTTTTCCGTGATGGTGACGTCCTGCTCGGAGAAGAACTTGAGCAGGTTTTCCTTGGCTTCGGCGCGGCTCGTGGATCCGCGAATAATGCGAATCACGTCGTCCAGATGGTCAAGGGCCACCTGATAGCCCGTTAAAATGTGTTCGCGCTCGCGAGCCTTGCGCAGTTCGTATTTCGTGCGCCGTATGACCACGTCGCGGCGGTGGTCGATGAACAAGCGGATGAATTCCAGCAGCCCCATCTCTTTCGGCTGCCCGCCGGCAATCGCCAGCATGATCATGCCGAACGATTCCTGCATCTGCGTGTGCTTATAGAGATTGTTCAGGACGAGTTGCGATTCCTCGCCGCGCTTCAGTTCAACAACGATGCGCATGCCGTCGCGGTCGCTTTCATCGCGCACGTCGGCAATGCCGTCGATCTTTTTGTTCTGCGCCAGTTCGGCGATGCGCTTGATCAGCGTGGCTTTGTTGACCTGGTATGGAATTTCCGTGATGACGATGTTTTCGCGGTCTTTGCCGACGTCTTCGATAGCGGCTTTGGCCCGCATCGTAAAGCTGCCGCGGCCGCTCTTGTACGCTGCCTCGATGCCTTCGCGCCCGGCGATGTAGCCGCCTGTCGGAAAGTCTGGCCCGGGAACCAACTTCATGACTTCTTTCAGAGTCGTGTCCGGTTTCTCGATTAACAGCACCGTGGCCTCGATGATTTCGCGCAGGTTGTGCGGCGGGATATTCGTGGCCATGCCGACCGCGATTCCGCTCGCTCCATTTACTAGTAGATTCGGCACGCGCGTGGGCAGTACCGTGGGCTCTTTTTCGGTTTCGTCGAAGTTCGGGTTGTATTCGACGGTTTCTTTCTCGATATCGGCAAGCAATTCTTCGGCGATTTTCGAGAGGCGCGCTTCCGTGTAACGCATCGCCGCGGGCATGTCGCCGTCAACGGACCCGAAGTTGCCCTGGCCGTCCACCAGCGGATAGCGCATGTTGAAGTCTTGGGCCATGCGCACCAGCGCGTCATAGACCGGTGTATCGCCGTGCGGGTGATATTTGCCGAGCACTTCGCCGACGATCTTCGCGCATTTGCGGTACGGCCTCGTGGAGGTGAGTCCCAGCTCATACATGCCGAAAAGAATCCGGCGATGCACCGGCTTCAAGCCGTCGCGCACGTCGGGTAGCGCGCGCCCGATAATCACGCTCATCGAGTAGTCGAGATACGACTTCCTCATCTCGGCTTCAATGTCGACCGGAATCATCACTGAGGTATTTTGTTCGTCCGCCATTTCCCCTCGCTTTTACGCAAGACTCTAATGTCCACTTGGCAAGGAAGCGTGCCAATGCGGAAGAAAGTATGTGGTTCCCTTACATCGACTCTTATCCATGTTTTTTGGCGGCGCTCCGAAATGGATTAACGCTTCCTAGACCGCTTTGAACACTCCGCCCTTGCTCATGGCCCGGTGTAGCCCAGCGCCCAAGCCTTTACCGTATCGAAGACCTCGGCCGCGTTCGTGAAGCGCCGCTCCGCGAACGCCGCCGCGATGTCGCACAGAAATTCGTCGCGCTCAACATCACTCGCAAGCTCAATCGCCACGCCGCGCTCGTTATCCGGTGCCGTAGTTGGCGCGGCGCGAAATTCGCTCACACTTAAACCGCGCAACCCCGGCAGCGTCGTCCAACCCACCTGGTACATCACGGTTGGCTCTTGCCACGCGGCCGCAGAACATAAAAAAGCGCCAAGCCGAGCCCTATCACAATAACCAGGCTGAGCGAGTCGGCGGCCAGATACGTGCGCAAGCCTGGGGCCCGGGAAGCGTCGCCCCAGCGAACGGCCGCGCGCCAAGCCCGATAATCACGCACCAATGGCGTCAAACGAAATCCAAACGTGGCGACGGTCGCGAGAAACAAACCCCAGCGAATGGCCTCCCGGATAGATCCTTGGCCGGCTTTGGCACCCTCCGGCACGCTTCAGATATCCAGATTCACGACTTCGAGCGCGTTGTCCACGATGAATTTGCGGCGCGCTTCGACGTTTTCGCCCATCAGCGTCGTGAAGATAACTTCGGCCGCGACCGCGTCTTCCAGCTTCACCTTGAGCAACGTGCGGGTGTCCGCGTTCATGGTGGTTTCCCAGAGCTGCGACGGATTCATTTCGCCCAGGCCCTTGAACCGCGTGATGGTGAAATCTTTCTTGGCGTCTTCCATCACGTAACTCAGCACGTCTTGCGCTCTTTCCTTGGTAACCTTGTCGCCGTTGCGCGAAACGGTGAACGGCGGCTTGTTGAATTCATCAATCTGTTTCGCCAGTGCGCGCAAGCGCTTGTATTCCGCGGTGGCCGCCAGCGCCCAGTTGATCTTGGAATTGTTCGGAGCCTCCAGCAGGATTTCGTAAAGGCTGTGCTCTTCGTCGAAGGCGATTTTTCCTTCCAGTTTCAGTTTTGCTTTTTCGATGTCCTTCAAAAGTTTCTCGACTGATTTCTTTTCTTCGAAGTCCGTCTTCTTGTCCAAGCCGCTCTCCGCCAGCACTTCCGCCAGCTTCGGCTCTTTCAGCCGCCGGCCGAGCTTGGCCGCCACTGCTTCATATTCCTGCACGTTGAGCAGAAACGAAGTCAGCCCGGCGCCTTGCAGAGTCACGCCTTCCTTGGCTTTCACGACGTGGTCTTCGGTGGCCCTCTTCATCAATTCGCGGGCGAAGTCGCGTTCGTCGCGAATGTATTTTTCCGTCTTGCCGCGCTTCACACGGTAGAGCGGAGGCTGCGCGATGTAAATGTGCTCGCGGTCGATCAGCTCTTTCATGTGCCGGAAAAAGAAAGTGAGCAGCAGCGTGCGGATGTGGCTGCCGTCCACGTCCGCGTCGGTCATCAAAATAATTTTGTGGTAGCGAAGTTTTCCCGCGTCGAAATCGTCTTTGCCGATGCCGGTGCCCAGCGCCGTGATGATGGCGCGAATTTCTTCGTGGCCCAACATCTTGTCGTAACGCGCCTTTTCAACGTTGAGAATTTTTCCCTTGAGCGGCAGGATGGCCTGATACTTGCGGTCGCGCCCCTGCTTGGCCGACCCGCCGGCCGATTCGCCCTCGACGACAAACAGTTCGCATCGCGCGGGGTCGCGTTCCTGGCAATCGGCGAGTTTCCCCGGCAAGCCGCTCGAATCCATGGCGGACTTGCGGCGCGTCAACTCGCGCGCCTTGCGAGCCGCTTCGCGGGCGCGCGCCGCGTCGATGCACTTGGAAATAATGCGGCGCGCCACGGTCGAATGCTTGTCGAACCACTCGCCGAGTTTTTCGTTCACCAGTTGCTCGACGTCGCCCTTGATGTCGCTGTTGAGCTTGCCCTTGGTCTGCCCTTCAAACTGCGGTTGCGGCAGCCGCACGCTGACCACGGCCACGAGTCCTTCGCGCACGTCATCGCCCGTGATGGTCACTTCGTCTTTCTGCTCCTTCAGCATGCCCGCCGACGAAGCAAAATTGTTGATGGAACGCGTCAGGGCTGACCGGAAGCCGGAGAGGTGCGTGCCGCCGTCAACCGTATTAATGGTGTTCGCAAAGGCAAAAATATTTTCGCCGTACGTATCGTTGTACTGCAGCGCGATTTCGATTTCGACGTTGCCGCGTTTCCCCTCCATGTAGATCGGCGAATCATGCAGCGTTTCCTTTCCGCGGTTCAGATGCTTAACGAATTCGGTGATTCCGCCGGTGAACCGGAATTCCGCGGTTTTTTCCGTGCGCTCGTCGGTAAGCGTGATCTTCAAGCCCTTGTTCAGAAAGGCCAGCTCGCGCAGCCGCTGCGAGAGGGTGTCAAAACTGTAGACGGTCTTTTCAAAGATCGAGGGGTCGGGGTGGAAAGTCACTTTTGTCCCGGTCTTGCGGGTCTTCCCGGTCTGCTTTAGCTTGTTGGTAGGCTTGCCTATTTCGTAAGTCTGTTCCCACACCGCGCCATCGCGCGAAATTTCCAGTTCCAGCCAGTCGGAAAGCGCGTTGACCACCGAAACGCCTACGCCGTGCAAACCACCGGAAACTTTATAGGTATCGCTGTCGAATTTTCCGCCCGCGTGCAGCACCGTCAGAACAACTTCCGCCGCCGGACGCTTCTCGGTGGCGTGCATGTCCACGGGAATGCCGCGGCCGTTGTCGATCACGGTAACGGACTCGTCGGCATGCACGGTGACGTTGATCTCGTCGGCGAAACCGGCCAGCGCCTCGTCGACCGAATTGTCCACCACTTCCCAAACAAGATGGTGCAAGCCCATCTCTCCAGTCGACCCAATGTACATCGCGGGCCGCAGACGCACGGCCTCCAGGCCGCCAAGAACTTTGATGGATTTCGCGTCGTACTTGTGGCCGCCTTGCGGCGTGCCGCCCACGTTTTCTTTGTCGCCCATTTTTTCTCCTGGCCTTCGAACTTCTCGCGTACCGGCAGCTTCGGAAAAGACTCCGCGCCATTCGCGGTGCGGGTGCGCGCTTAAAAATCATTTTCTATTGAAGCAAGGAAGGCGTGCTTGCGGAACTTTCCGTACGTCGCCTCACCCTGTGATCCCGGTGCTGAACCGGAACTCGTAGGGTTTACCCTCTGGACCAAGGTCCCGAGGGTCCTGCTCCATCCCATCTCGCGCAGCGAGACGTGGCGAAGACTCATGTTTCTCCAGGTCCATACCCGCGAGCTCCTGGCGCGAAGCCCAATTCCGGGGTCCCCGGTACCTGGCGGACGTGTCGATTCCGGGAGGAATCTCTGGAAACGAATCGACAACAACCGGATTGTACCCGATCCGGGCCATTTTCTCAAGCCCTACCAGGGCCTTGGCGACGGAATAAATGTTTTATTTACTATGGTTTATAAGAAGAAGCCGGTTCCTGAGAGAAAACTAAAAAGGGGCTTAAAAAGCGCCTTTTCGGCCGTCGATCTCTTCGTGGTTCCTTGTTAAATCCGCATGGGCATGATGATGTAGCGGTAGCGGTAGGACTCGTCGGCGAGCGGCCGCATCTGCCCGGCGGATTGTTCGTCTTTCAGTTCGATGCTGATCGGCCCATCGGCCGCGGCGCCCAGAAAATCCAGCATGTAGCTGGAATTGAAACCGATGGCGATGGGCTCGCCTTTGAATTCCTTCTCGATGGTTTCCTTGGCTTCGCCGTATTCCGGGCTCGAAGCGGAAATTTCGATGCCTTCTTTTGAAACCGCCAGCTTCACGGCATGGGAGCGCTGATCGGCGAGCTGCGAGACGCGCCGCACCGCATCGCTCAATTCCGCCCGCTCAATGACCACATTCTTGTTGTTGTCCCGCGGCAGCACCGCTTCGTAATTCGGGAATTGCCCGGTAAGAATGCGCGAAATCAGCAGCCGATGCGCGACTTGGAAAAACAGATGGCTTTCGTCTTTCGCAAATTCGATGTGCGCGTCGGAGCCGGCAGCGCTGGAAAGCTTTTCGACTTCGTCCATGGCCTTCTTGGGGATGAGCACTTTCACTTCGCCATTCAGACCCGTCAGTTTGTGATCCGTCTCCGCCAACGCCAAGCGGTGGCCGTCTGTCGCCACCATGGCCAGCGTGTCCGGCTTCAAGATGAGCAGCCCGCCATTCAAGGTGTAGCGCGACTCTTCCATGGAGATGGCAAATTTTGTTTTCCGAATGAGGTTCTCAATGATCGGCGCGGGAATTTTCACGAGCGTGTGTGGCATCACCGGCAGCACGGGGAAATTCTCCTTGGCCATGCCCACCAGTTTGTATTTCTTCTTGTCGCTGACAATCTCCACCCAATGGTTTTCGAGCAACTTAACCTTGATCTCGCCCTCGGGCAGCAAGCGCACCAACTCCAGGAGCTTCTTCGCTGGAATCGTCCCCGCGCCTTCTTTCTTGATCTTGGCTTCGCAGGTCGTCTGAATACTGAGCTCAAGGTCAGTCGCCGTGATCGTCAACTGGCTCCCCTTGGCTTCGACTAGCAGATTCGAAAGAATGGGAATCGTCGTCTTGCGCTCGACGACACCTTGGGTGGTCGAGAGTTCGTTCAACAGCGCGGACTTTGTGACGCTGAATTCCATCGCTTGATGTTCCTCGCGTGCCGTTCCAGGTGCGGTCATTTCTAGAGTTTACCCTCGATCAGGCCGGAGACTAGGCCTTCCCTTGCTCATTTCTACCGCTGCCGTACTTTACTCGCTTTTAGGTAAAGTATAAAGGCCTCGAACGTGTCCTACGTGTCGTCGGATTGTGGAAATAGGTGGGAAACACAACCCTTCCTTTGGCACGCACGACTAGGATTCCGGTTTCAGCAATCCACAAAGATCATCATCAAAGCAAAGAATGAAAAAAAATTTTAGACTATAAGGCTTGTTGTTGTGATGAGCGTTGTGAATCTGTGGAAAGCCTTAAAACTCCAACCGCACATGCAATTTACGGAGGAGCGTTCCAGGTGGTTCTCTGTGAGAATCGCGGAAAACGCTGTCTTTGCCGGTGAGCCCGGCTTGCATTTCAGAATTTCGTCCACTCCCATTAACATTTTTTCCCTACCTTTCCCACTCCTTCTCCACAACCAGCGATGAACCAGGAATGAGCAGACTTTGTTTGGATGTAAGTGCGCAACTCGGGACCATGACGATAGAAAAGGGGGAAGCGCACGTAGCACGTAGAAGGAAACCGTCGAGTTTGGAGAGTCAGCCGAGAGGGAAAAGCTAGTGCGCTACTGCAAAGCGTCCATGAGACGCGTTATCGTGCGGTTCAAATCCTTGTCCGACCGCCGCAACTCTTCAATCTTGTTGATGGAGTGCAGCACCGTCGTGTGGTGCTTGCCGCCAAATTGCCGGCCGATCTCCGGCAGCGAAGCGGTGGTCAGTTGCTTGACGATATACATGGCCACTTGGCGCGGAAAAGCAATCGCGCGGGTGTTGCTGCGGACCTTGAGGTCCTGCTCCCGCAGATTGAAGTGTTCGCTGACGCGCTTCTGGATCAGATCGATGGTAACGCGCTTCTCCTGCGAAGCGATGATGTTGCGCAGCACTTGCTGCGCCGTCCCCAGCGAAATCGTGGCCCCCGTCAGCGAAGCATAAGCCATCAGCCGGGTCAGCGCGCCTTCCAACTCGCGAACGTTGGATTTGATGGCCCGCGCGATGTATTCCGCCACGTCGTCCGGCAAGCCGAAGTGGTCGTTCTCCGCTTTCTTCTGCAGAATCGCAATCTTGGTCTCCAGGTCCGGCGGCTGGATGTCCGCAATCAATCCCCACTCGAACCGCGAGCGCAGCCGCTCTTCGATGGAGTTGATGTCTTTCGGCAGGCAATCCGAGGAAATCACAATCTGCTTCTGCTGCTCGTAAAGCGCATTAAAAGTATGAAAAAACTCTTCCTGCGTCCGTTCTTTTCCCGCGATAAACTGGATGTCGTCCACCAGCAGCACATCCACGGTATGGAATCGGTCACGGAAGCTGATCATGCGGTCGAAGCGCAGCGAGTTGATCACTTCAATCGTAAATTTCTCGGCGCTGACGTAACTCAGGCGCATCGCCGGATTGCGCTTCTTGATGGTGTGACCGATGGCGTGCATCAAGTGCGTCTTGCCCATGCCCACGCCGCCGTAAAGGAACAAGGGGTTGTACGCTTTCGAGGGCTGCTCTGCCACCGCGCGCGAAGCCGCGTGTGCGAACTCGTTTGATTTGCCGACCACGAATGAATCGAACGTGTAGCGCGTGTTCAACTGGTGGTCGCTGCTCTCAAAATCCAGTTTCGCTTGCTTCCCGCCAGCCACCACCGGAACTGCTGGCACCGGCTCCTCTTCGCTACACACGTATTGCACTTTCATGTTCGGCGTGCCGATCTCATGAAAAACCGCTTTAACGATGTCGCCGTACGTGCGGGTCAGCACTTGCCGGAAGACGGCAGTGGGAATCTGGATATAAAGCGTTTCGCCCTCAGCCCGGTTTTGCCTCGTAGGCTGAAACCACGTCGTAAAAGTATTGATACTGACCCGGGATTTCACCCTCTCGAGGAATTTGTCCCAGGAATTCACTGTTTCGCGCTCGCGCCCTGTTTGAGTTGCTGTGGTCATCGGAAGAGTATAGAAACCCCTGCACTATTTCCACAGTTGTGAAAAAGCTGTGGAAAGTAGCTCCATTACGGTCTTTCTTCAGGCTTCGGGAGTCTTGCCCGCGCGGGAACGCTCCACCCTACCCCTGTCGCTCCGCACACGGCCCGTCTGGAATTGTCGGCCAACGAACCGCCGCTATGAGTCAGCGCGGGATTGTCTCCGATTGCCGCGCAGGGGGCAAGAGAAAAATAGGAGAAGGCCTTCACTGGCTTTCACACACCATGCACAGCTTTTCCACAAGCACAATTCTTGTCGAACCAACGCGCGTTGCCGCTGATTTCGCGGCATTTGTGAATATATTGTAAAGAGCAGCTTAGCCTGGTGCACAAAATGAATGCAGTCTATGCCTGAGGAAAACTCCACCTATTTCAAATTTTTTTTGTCTGGCCGCTCGAATTCGAAGATGCCCAGCGGGTCGCTTCCGATGATCAAACGCTCGTTCTCCACCAAAATGCTGTTGGCTTCGAGCCGCGCTCCTTGCGGCGTGTAGATTTTGTAAGTCCCGCGCCGGTTCCCTTCTTTGTCGAAATGCAGCAGCGTGTTGTACAGCGCGATCCATACTTCTCCATTTGTCCGGTCCACGCCCACCGCCGTCAGAATGCGTTTGAAGGAAGGCTGCTGGCCTTTGCTTTCCTGCCGCACGATTTCCTTGCGCGCGGCTTGCGCCGCGGGCATGGCGTCGATGGCCGTGTACTGGATGTCCTGCCCCGCGTAGCCTAGGCGGTCATATTGCCGCACCGTGGGCTCCGGCAGGTAGGCAAACGCATAGTAGAGATGCCCTTGGGCGTCCGTCGCCAGCTGCCCGATGCTCAGATAACGATTAAAGTCCTCGCGTTCGGCAAGCGGCTCCGGATCGCCGAACTCGCGCACGTCCCGGCCGTTCTTGTCGAACACGATCACCAGGTGTTGCTCGCGAAGCGTCCCCACGGCCACTTCGCCTTCCGGCAGCGCGGCCACGGAAATAGGATTCTTCACCGGAATGGCGCGCAGCGGCGTGCCCTCCGCAGAAAAAACCTGGATGAGATTCGCGCCGCGGTCGGCCACATAAATCTTCCCGTCGGCCGCCCCGTCGCAATCCTCCCCAAACGCGATCAGCGGGTGCCCTGGGCCGGGGGCGCTGGCCGCCAAACCGGCTTCGTTAATCGACAGCACCTGCTTCCCCTGCGCGTCGAACACCAGCAATCCCGGCGACGGCGAAGCCAAAATGTAGAGCCGCTCATCCCCGCCCCTCTTCACGGTGCGCAGCCCCGGGCCCACGCCGGTAAAAATCCGCTGCTTGGCTGTGAGGTCGCCCTCATCTTGGGCCGCCGCACGGCCCGCCGCCGACGCCAGCAGACACATCACCGCCATCATTCTCAAGATCAGGTCCGCCCTTTGTCGCATGATTCTTCAGATTACTACGGACGTGTTCAGGTTGCCCTGGGTTACGCCCGCCCAGGAATGGGATTAATCGCCGGGACGGTCAGAGGGATGCCGCGGAATTGGTTATTGAGCACCAGCGCGGCTTTCCAGATTGTCTTTTTCCCGCTGATATGTATTATAGCCATATATGGGAACTATACTGGATAGAGAACTCAAGAAAGGCAATGCGGAATTGCTCATACTGGCGCTGCTCGAGGAAAAGGCCCGTCACGGCTACGAAATCGGGAAGCTCATCGCCGAACGTTCCGAAGGAGTTGTCCGCTTCCATGTCGCTTCGCTCTACCCGCTCTTGTATCGTCTCGAACATCGCGGCTGGGTGAAGGGGGAATGGGAGCCTCTCGGCGGGCGGCGCCGCCGTTTCTACCGTCTCACGGCAACGGGCCGCAAGACCCTGCGAACGCAACGCGCCCGCTGGCGGGAATTCTCTAGTGCCATGAATCGCATCGTGGAGGTGCGCTGTGCATGACTGGAAAGAGCTTGTCCGCGTCCGGCTGGCTCCCCTGCCTCTAGAGTCTGCACGGCGGGCGGAAATCATCGAAGAACTGTCGCAGCAACTCGAAGACGCTTACAAGGAAGCGCTCTTAGGTGGCGCCAGCGAACCAGAAGCTGTTCGCCGCAGCTTGGCGCAATTTAACGATTGGGAGGGTTTGCGGAAAGACGTTTTCCGGGCCGTCAAAGCCGAAGAACTTCCCGTCTGGCAGCAACGCGGAATCCTCTCTCCGAAGCACCCCTGGGTTTGGGCTGCACTCGTTCTCTCTCTGGCTCTTTTGGCGCTGTCTGGTTTTCGCCAGTCGCTGGCCACCCTCTCCGCTCCTTTCAAAACAGATCCTTGGGACGAGAGTTATTTCTCGACGCGTACTCTTGGTCAGATGGAGCGGCGCGCGATCGCGGAATCGGATGCCCGCGCTCTCGCCTTCGTCGCGCTGCATCATCCCGACATCAGGGAAGCTGCCCGTGCCGCTGAAAAAGCGATGGCCATGGACGCGCATCTCACCTGGATTTCCGCGCGCTTTGCTCGCGTCTTCCCGCTGGACCACAATCCCGCTTCGTGGATCGCGCGGCTCAAAGCTTGGGACCCGGACAACGCTTTCCCCTATCTGCTCGAAGCGGGCTCATTCGTGGACAAGACCTCGTCCGAACCAGGATGGATGAGCCGCCCTTTTCCAGAACAGCGTCGCGCGCTCTGTGCTGAATCTAACTTTCTCACTCCCATGCAGAAAGCTTTTGCTGCTCCCAGGTACGACACTTATACGACCCAGCGTTTCGAACTTGACCGCGCCGTCCTCCAGCACCAGGGGCGGGATCGCCCAGACTTGTTGATGTTCTCCCTAGCCTCGCGGCCAATTCCTAATTTACTCGCTACCAAGACCTACGCCGAATATTTGCTCAACGACTTGGGAGAGAGCTCCGAGAAAGCCGGCCGCAACGAAGAAGCGGTCGCGCAATACCAAACCGCCGGGCAGTTCGGCGTCCGCATGCAGCAAGCATCGACGGACATCGAGCGTCTGATCGCGATCGCTATTCGCAAGGAATCCTACGAACACCTCTTGCCGCTGCTACGCCACCAGGGACGCACGGAGGAAGCCGCCCTTTTGGAAGCCGAGCTGGCGGACCTCGAAGACACCCTGGTATTGGCGCGGGAGCATCGTTCAGAGGAGGGAGTCGCCAGCCGCGCCGCGCTTCTCGTCTGGATTTCTGGCATCGCCGTCTTCCTGTTTGGACTGGCCGCACTGGCCTGGCTAGGATCCGTGATTTTGCTGCGCTGGAAGGAAAACACGAGCAGCCTGCTCAGTCATTTTGCATCGCTGGCCGGCTTGGCTCCCCCGTTGCTGCTGTTCGCAAGCTTGAGCCTTTATGCCGCCTACTATCCTTATGTGCGCCACATCAATCAGTTTCGGAGCGAAGGTCAACTGGCCCGCGATGTGGGGCCATTCTGGGAGCGCATCTCCCTACTCCGCACTCCGCTGCTAACCCACGGATCCTGGGTGAACATAATGATTTGGCCCACCGTGTGGTGCGTCGTCGTCGCCGTTATTGGCACCATCACGCTGCGCTGGGTCGCGAGCCGAAGAGAGCGCCACGGGTTCGCCGAGGAATAGACCAGCGGCGATTTCGTATCAGTCAATCGAGAAGCGCAAACGCTCGATGGAGCGCGCGCGCAGCCGCCCCGCGGCATTGCGCGGACCTTCATCATCCGTTTCGACCAGCACGCAGTTCATCTGCACATCGCCCGAAGCCACGTCGAACCGCGCCGGCAGTCCATTCAGAAACTTGGTGATAATTCCGTTGCGGTCCATTCCAATCACGCCGCCGTGCGGCCCGGTCATTCCCACGTCCGTGATGTAGGCCGTGCCTTGCGGAAACACATGTTCATCGGCGGTAGTCACGTGCGTATGCGTGCCGACCACCGCCGTCACCCGGCCATCGAGATACCAGCCCATGGCGATCTTCTCACTGGTGGTTTCCGCGTGCAGGTCCACGAACACGAAAGCGACATCTTCCGGAATTTTCCCGAGCTCCGTGTCGGCTTTCCGGAAAGGATCATCAAGCGGCGTCATGAACACGCGCCCCTGCAAATTCAGCACCGCGTACTTCACACCATTCTTCGCCGTTCCCACATATAGCCCGCTCCCCACATTGCCCTCCGGAAAATTTGCCGGCCGCAGCAGCCGCGGCTCATGCGGCATGAACTCCAGAATCTCTTTGCGGTCCCAGCTGTGATTTCCGCCCGTCAGCACGTCGATCCCCATCTTCAACAACTCTTCCGCCAAGCGCGGCGTGATCCCAAACCCGGAAGCTGAATTCTCACCGTTGGCGATCACCAAATCGATCTGCCGCTGCGCCACAATATCTGCCAGCCGGTCGCGAACGATCTGGCGCCCGGGCGACCCGACGATGTCTCCCACGAAAAGTACGCGCATGAACTCTTTCTCAAGCCAAGACACAAAAACGGAGCGGACCGCTTGGCCGTGGAGTGCTAGGCCGTGAACCTCTGAAATAGTAGGGCGCCACGAGCCAGCCGTTAGGCTTTCCTGCCCCGCTCGCTTGTCTTCCTCCGCTCATCTCGGAGAAAGAACCGCCAGCGGGACAGGCCGTGCACACAGGCTGTCTATCCGCAGCACCTCAGAGATTCGTCATTGGTTCAAACAGCTTTCGCACCCTCACCTGCTTCGAAGAACCGCTCCACCTTCATTGTAGCCGCACCACCAAACCCCCGTCCAACGGTCTGGCCGCCCCGTGATGGCTCATTCTCATTCGAGCTGCGATATCGCAGATATTCCAAAAATGGCGGTCGCAGCACCAACCATGGCAGTCGAACGCGCAACCTTTTGGCGATCCGGGAAGAAGTTATAGCTGAGGATTACAAGAATGGAATCTATCTAGCGGGGGCAGACGAATTGCGGCGTTTCAACACCACAAAGGTGAGCGCTCCTACAATCAGGCCTGCTTCAATCCAATACTCAGCTGCGTTGCCTTTAAATAAGAAAGCCGCGGCCATGATGGCCAACGCCCAAACAAGTGACAAAACGATCGCCGACGCCCGAGACTTTTTGGAGTTCAGCATCATTCTAACCACTCTAGCATGGCTTGCCGGCCATCTCCGGTCAAAATCGACTGCGTCGTTATCCGACGTCTTGACGCTTAAATCTTTCGCTCCCCGAACACAATCGCCGGATGTAGAATCACCGCCAGCCATAGGGAGGAATCATGCGCTATCCATCTCGGTTCAGCTCGCCGCTCGGCTTGCTGACCTTTTTTCTCATTCTCTCACCCCCAGCGCTCCGCGCGGATACTCCTTCCGCCGCTTCTCCGGATCAGCTCGGCAAAGTGAATTTCCCGACCAGCTGCACCGCGGCGGTCGAGCCCACCATCGAAAAGGCCGTCGCTCTCCTCCACTCCTTCCAATACAAGGAATCCGACGAGACCTTTGCCGAGGCCGTCAGCCGTGAGCCCAAGTGCGCTATGGCCCACTGGGGCCAGGCCATGGCCCTCTATCACCAGCTCTGGGATTTCCCCAACGACAAAAAATTGAAGGAAGGCCGCAAAGACATCGAGAAGGCGCAGAAGCTGCGCCCGGTGACGGCGCGGGAACAAGCCTTCATCAACGCTGCCGCCGCCTTCTACCAGAAAAAATCCAAAATGGCGCACGTTGACCGCATCAAAGCATACTCCACCGCTCTAGAGCATTCCTACAGCGAGAATCCTGGCGACGCCGAATTCGGCTCCTTCTATGCCCTCTCCCTCGTGTCCTTGTCCTATGAAGACCACGACAACGAAATGGCCGATCTCGAGAAGGCCATTTCCATCCTCAACCCGCTCCTTCAGCAGCACCCGGACCACCCCGGCGTTGCTCACTACATGATTCACGCCACCGATCGCCCCGAACTCGCCGCAGAAGGCCTCGACGCCGCCCGCCGTTACGCCGCCATCGCGCCAGACTCCGCCCACGCCATTCACATGCCTTCGCACATCTTTGTCCGCCTCGGCCTCTGGCAGGATTCCATCGCCTCGAATATTGCCGCCAACGCTTCCGGAGCTCACGCAGCGGAAATGCATCTCGCGGAATCGCACTACCAGACTCACGCCATGGACTTCCTCAACTACTCCTACCTGCAAAGCGGCCAGGAAGCCAAAGCCCGCGAAGTCATCGAACACACCCATCACGTGGTGGGAGCTAGTGAGGAAGCGAAAGCCGGCCACACCGCCTATCTTTCCGCGCGCACAGCTCTGGAACTACACCGCTGGAAAGAAGCCGCTGCTTTGCCAATTCCCGCGCTTAGCAAGGACTGGCTGGACACCACCTACTGGGCTCGCGCCATCGGCGCCGCGCGCACTGGTGACGTAGCCGGAGCCGAAAGTGACGTCAAGGGACTTAGCAAATTCGTCGCCGAACGCGAGAAGCGCGCGCGAAAAGAAGGCTATGGCGTCTCCACCGAGAAAGCCAGCGACCTCCGCGAAGCCGAAGCCTGGCTTTCCTTTGCCAAGGGGAAGTCCGACGAAGCTGTCACCGAATTGCGCGCCGCCGCCGACCGCCAAGACAAGCAGGGCGGCGAATCCGTCAATATCCCGGCCCGCGAAATGCTCGCCGACATGCTCTTCGAGCTCCAGCGCCCCGCCGACGCCCTCGCCGAATACAAAACCGTGCTCAAGAATTCTCCCAACCGCTTCGACGGTCTCCTGGGTGCCGCGCGCTCGGCGCAAGCCACCGGCGACGCCAACGGCGCGCAGTCGTTCTACGCCAAGCTCTCTGAAATCTGCCCTCCTGGCGCCGACCGTCCGGAACTTGCTGAAACCAAGTCGGTTCTAGCGCGCCAGTCCAACTAACGGCGATCCGATCCGCCAAAGTCGCTCGTGTTGGCGTACTTTTTTCAAAAAACTCCAAAATCGCTTTGTGTGGGCCATTGGCTCCGCCATTATACTGTCGTCTAGTATAGTATGTAAGTGCCAGTAAGAAAAGACTTTACCCGCTTGACCCCGCAACCTTTCCCACCTAAGCTTCGTCTTAGTCATCCAGTGCAGAACAACACTCAGCGCATACGCTTTTTGGCACTACTCTTCGGGGTCATCTTCCTTGGTGCGCAGTTCCACTTTTGCACCGACCTGACGACCACTTCCTCCGCTTCTCACGTTTGCCCGGTATGCTCCACCGCCGGTTCCGTCGTTGCCGCGCAGTCCCCCGTCATCGCCATTGAACCGGTCGCGAACCCGCTCGAAGTTGCTCCAACCGTCGTTTCGGGATCCGCAGCAGTTCCGCGCACCACCTCTCCGCGCGCACCTCCTGTCCGGTAGCTAACTGTCTTTTTTCCCTGATCTATTCCTATCACAGTTGCTATTTGTCCCTTTTTGGCGGGACTCGCGAGGATTATCCACTTGAGAAAAGGATTTGTATCGGCCCTGGCGCTGCTGGCCATGCCCGCCTTTGCGGCGGGGCAGCAGAACCCCGTGCCCTCGGCGACTCCACCACCCCGGGCGGCAACCACAGAGCCCCCCGCGGTACGCATTTCCATCGAGGAAGCCATTCGCCTGGCTTTGCAGCACAACCACGCTCTCGAGGCGGCGCGCACCACCATCCTGCAAAATCAGGCCCTCGAAACGACCGCCAATCTGCGTCCCAACCCAGTGCTTTCCTGGGACGCCCAATTTCTGCCCATCTTCCAGCCCAGCAAGTTCGGCGCCGATTACATCAACACCCAAGGGCAGTTTGACTTGGGCCTGGGCTATACCTTTGAACGCGGCAAGAAGCGCCAGCACCGCTTGCAAGCCGCGAAAGATGTAACTGCTCTAACGCGCTCCACCGTCGCCGACAACGAGCGCCAACTCGTATTCAACGTCAGCCAGCAATTTGTCGATGTGCTGCTCGCGCAGTCCACCATCGATTTTACCCAGCAAGATCTCGACAGCTTCCTGAAGACCGTGGACATCAGTGAAGCGCGCTACAAAGCCGGCGACATGAGCGAAGGCGACCTGCTCAAAATCAAACTGCAAATGCTGCAATTCCAGAACGATCTTTTTGCTGCCAAACTCTCCAAGGTGCAGGCGCTCGCCAGCCTGCGGCAATTTCTCGGTTATGAATCCGCTCCAGACAATTACGACGTCGCAGGTGAGCTCGATTATCAAGCCGTGCACGGCGGTCTTGATGATTTGAAGGCGCTGGCTTTGCGTACGCGTCCCGATTTACGGGCCGCCCAGCAGAACGTTATCGCTTCGCGCAGCGCTGAATTGCTTGCCGAAGCCAATGGCAAGCGCGATCTCGGCGCTAGCTTCAACTACTCCCACGTTGCCGCCACCAACACCGGAGCATTCTTCTTCAACATCCAGCTGCCCATCTTTGACCGCAATCAAGGCGAAATTGCGCGCACCCGCTACGTCATCACCCAATCGCAGGAACTCGCTAGCGAAACCTCCCAGCAGGTTCTTACCGATGTCGTAGACGCTTTCTCCGCGCTTCGCACCAGCGAGCAAATCGTCCAGCTTTATCAAGGCGGCTACGTCGACCAAGCCAAAAAATCCCGCGACATCAGTGAATACGCTTACAAGCGCGGCGCCGCCAGCCTTCTCGACTACCTCGATTCCGAGCGCACCTATCGCGCCAATCAGCTCGCTTATCGCCAGGCACTCGCCACTTATATGACGGCTCTGGAGCAGATGCGCCAAGCCGTCGGAACAAGGACTCTGCCATGAGGAAAATGTTTTCGACGGCTAACATCATTTCTCTTGCCGCGCTGGCCGCCGGACTCGCCTGGGCGGGTTGCGGCGCCGGCCCCGGGGCGTCCGAATCGAAGATGACCTCTTATTCTGGAACCGAAGCCAAAGCCGACACCGCCTTGCTGTTCAGCGTTCCTCAAGAGCAGCTCGCCCATCTCCAAATCGTGGCTGTCGAAAAAGCAAATCTCCTGCGGAGGCTGCGCCTCACCGGTAACGTCACTTACAACGCCTTCAAGACCACTCCGGTTTTTAGCGCCATTGGCGGCCCCGTTCACGAAATCCTCGTCGCGCCGGGTGAAACCGTCGACGCCGGGCAGCCGCTTCTAACGGTCAACAGCCCGGACTACTCGGCCGCACGCTCCGCTTACATCAAGGCCAAAGATGCCTATTCCCTCGCCGACAAGTTCTACACGCGCGCGCAGGATCTTTATTCTCACGGCGCCATCGCCGAGGCCGACCTCCAGCAGGCCGAGTCCACCCGCACCCAGGCTCAGGCCGACAAGCAAGCCAGCGAAGACGCCTTGCGCGCCCTCGGCCTGAAGGATCCCGAAGCCGTGGTGAAAAACCCTCCAAAAATGACTTCGCAAATTCCCGTCATTGCTCCCGTCGGAGGCGAAGTCGTTGAGCGCCTGGTCGGCCCCGGCCAATTGCTCCAGGGCGGCGCAACCCAGGTTTTCACCATCTCGGACATGACCTCGGTGTGGGTTCTCGTCAACGTCTATCAGAGCGATGTGGCCTACGTGCACCGCGGCGATTCCGTCGATATTACGACCGATTCCTACGCCGAAGTCTTTCACGGAACGATTTCTTACACCGCCCCCGCGCTCGATCCCACCACGCGCACCTTGCAGGCGCGCATTGTCACCAACAATCCCGGCAAGAAACTAAAAAAAGATATGTACGTCATCGCCACCGTCGCGGCCGGCGCCATTCGCGATGCGCTCACGGTTCCGGACTCTGCCGTCTTACGCGACACGGAAAATCAGCCGTTCGTCTATGTGCAAACCGGTGCGAATCAATTTGCCCGCCGCCTCGTCAAAGTCGCCGACAGCCAAGGCGGCCGCACGCAGGTCAGCGACGGCCTTAAGGAAGGCGAGAAGGTTGTCAGTGACGGCGCGCTCTTTTTGCAATTCAAGAATTCCTTGCAGCACTAGCGGGAGACGCGGGACAGAAAACTCAAGATGATTCATCGCATCGTTCAATTTGCTCTCCAGCAGCGCTTCCTGGTGATGATGATCACCGTGCTCATCATCGTCGCTGGCGCCATTTCCTTCCAGCGCATGCCCGTCGATGCCTATCCCGATCTTTCTCCCCCGATGGTCGAGCTCATCACCCAATGGCCCGGGCACGCCGCCGAAGAAGTCGAGCGCCTCACCACTTTTCCGCTCGAACTGGCCATGAACGGCACGCCGCATCTTCACGTGATGCGCTCCATCTCTCTTTACGGACTTTCCGACGTCATTCTTACTTTTGATGAAGGCACCGACTCCTATTTTGCGCGCCAGGAAGTCTTTCAGCGCATTAGCGACGCACAGCTCCCCCAGGGTGTCGCCCCCAGCATGGCTCCTCTTTTCAGCCCCAGCGGCCTCGTCTATCGCTATGTCATGGAAAGCCCGGACCGCACTCCGCAAGAGCTGCACACCTACGAAGCTTGGATTATCGAGCGCGCTTACAAGAGCGTTCCCGGCGTCGCCGACGATTCCGGCTTCGGCGGGCCAACCATGCAGTATCAGGTCCTGCTCGATCCGGTGAAACTTTACAATTTCCACCTTCCGGTCGTGCAGGTACTTAACGCCCTTAGCGTTAACAACGCCAACACGGGGGGCGGCTTTTACTCGCAAGGCGGCCAGTTCAACTACGTTCGCGGTCTTGGTCTCGTCAAGACTACGGAAGATATTGGCGAAGTCGTGGTCGGCAGCAACAATGGCGCTCCCATCCGCGTCAAGGACATCGGCCGCGTGGAGATCGGCCACGCCCCGCGCCTGGGCATCTTCGGCTTTCGCGACAAGCAGAAAATCAATGACGATGCCGTCGAAGGCGTCATCCTCATGCGCCGTGGCGAGCAAACCCAAACCGTTCTCGAAGGCGTCGAGAAAAAAACCGCCGAGCTGAATCGCAACATTCTTCCTCAGGATGTCAAAGTCCGTCCGTATTACGACCGCAGCGACCTCGTTCGCGTCACTACCGATACCGTCGAGTGGAATCTGATTCGCGGCATGGTTTTTGTTTTGATCGTCTTGATCTTTTTCCTGGTCAGCGTCCGCGCCGCGGTCATCACCGCGTTGACCATCCCTCTCGCGCTCTTATTCGCCTTTATTTTTCTGAACGCCACCGGCGAAGCCGCCAACCTCCTCTCCATCGGCGCCATCGACTTCGGCATCATCATTGACGGCACCATCGTCATGGTCGAAAATATTTACCGTGAACTCAGCCTTCGCCATGGGCAAGAATACAAACTCAGCGATGTCATTCTCGCCGCCGCCCGCGACGTCGACCGCCCCATTTTTTATTCCGTTGCCGTCATCATCGCCGGATATCTTCCTATCTACGCGCTTACCGGCCCGGCCGGAAAGCTCTTCCATCCCATGGCCGACACCATGGCTTTTTCGCTGGTCGGTGCGCTGGTCTTTACCCTCACCTTCGTTCCCGTTTTGGCCTCTTACTGGTTCAAGAAAGGGGTTCAGGAAAAGCCCAACCGCATCTTTGATTGGGTGCGCGACGCTTACGCCACTCGCCTCGAATGGTGCCTCAATCATCCGAAGACCACGCTTCTCTCGGCAACCCTCATCTTTGTTTCCACGTTGCTGCTGGTTCCCTTTATCGGCGGCGAGTTCCTGCCCCACCTCGACGAAGGCGCCTTGTGGGTCCGCGCTACCATGCCCTACACCATCTCCTTTGAAGATGCCGCCAAATTTGCTCCGCAAGTCCGCGACCTGCTTTCTGGATATCCCATGGTCACCGTCGTGGGTTCCGAACTCGGACGCCCCGATGACGGCACCGATCCCACTGGTTTTTTTAATTGCGAGTTTTATGTCGGTTTGAAACCGTACGACGACGCTTCCTGGAAAAGGGGTTTGCTCCATTCGAAAGACCAGCTAATCGCCGACGTCCAGAAAAAACTCGAAAGCTATCCCGGCGTGATTTTCAACTACACGCAGCCCGCCGAAGACGCTGTCGACGAAGCGCTTACCGGGCTCAAGAGCGCCCTGGCGGTAAAGATCTTCGGCCCCGACCTCGACGTTCTCGAGAAAAAAGCCGTCGAAATCAAAAATGTCCTCGACAAGACTGCTGGCTTCACCGAACTTACCGTCGTCCGCGAACTCGGTCAGCCCAGCCTGATCATCGACGCCGACCGCCAGAAAATCGCCCGCTACGGCATCAACGTTGCCGATGTCGAAGCCGTTGTCCAGGCGGCCATCGGCGGCCAGGCCGCCACGCAAGTGATCCAGGGCGAAAAGCTTTTCGACCTTATCGTTCGCATGGAGCCGCAATTTCGCTCGAGCGCCCGCGACATCGGCGACTTGCTGGTTCCCGCCCCTGCCGGCCAGCAGATTCCCCTGTCCGAGTTAGCCACCATCAAGCAAAGCACCGGGGCCTCCTTCATCTACCGCGAAAACAATTCGCGCTACATCGGCATTCAGTTTTCCATTGAAGGGCGCAACCTGGAAGGTATCGTCAACGCCGGCCAGGCCGCCATCGCCAAGTCCGTAAAACTCCCCGAAGGTTACACGCTTGATTGGGGTGGAGAATACAGTGAGCTGCTCGAAGCCAAAGCGCAGTTCATCATCATCGGCCCGCTCGCCGTTTTGTTGATTTTCCTGATTCTTTTTGCGCTCTACGGCAATTTCAAATTTCCCATCGGCATTGCTCTCGGTGTCGTGCTCACCGAACCGGTGGGTGCGCTCATCGCCTTGAAGCTCACCCACACGCCCATCAGTGTCTCGAGCATTCTCGGCCTGCTGGCGCTCTTGGGCGTCTCCGTCGAAACCGCTGTCATTCTCGTCAGCTATATCAACAAGCTGCGGCTTGAAGGCAAATCCGTCCGCGAAGCCACTCTCGGCGCTTCGCTGCTGCGCCTGCGTCCCATTATGATGACCGCACTCGTCGCTTGCCTCGGTCTTTTGCCCGCCGCCACGTCCACCGGCGTCGGCAGCGATACTCAGAAACCATTCGCTATCGTCGTTGTCGCCGGCCTCATCTCGCGCCTTCTGCTGGGCTTCTTCGTAAATCCAGTCCTCTACGAGATCGTCGCTCGCGAAGGCGACGTCCTCCAGGTCTGATCAAGTTCGTTAGACTTCGGCTTGTCGGGGCCGGCATAACTTGACGAAACCGTGTCGGCAGTGCGTCCTTCTTCGTTCCCTACGGTTTCGGCGGTTGCGCCGTTGGCGGCAAAATCCCGTTCAATCGCAAATAAATCGCCTGCGCCCCGTAGTGATCGTACCAATCGTCGCTCAAGACGATCAGGGCAGTGGCCCGTGAGGCCGGCCGGTTCCCAAACAGCATCATTTGATCGCCCAGCTTGGAATCGTCCACCTTCTCCAACTCCGCCGCGCAATAATCGAAGGATGCCTTCAGGGCCGCCACCAGCTTTTCCTTCGGGTCGCTGTCGGCGATTTTCAGTTCCGGCGCCGCGCCCCCGGAAATCTTCGAGCACAACCCATTGTTGGACTGCGCGATGTGCATCACCACATGGCCGAACGAATTCATTTCCGGCGACGGCTTAAAACCATATTTTTCCGCCGGCATCAATTCCGCCGCCCCCACCATGTTTTTCGAAAATCGCGCTAGTTGCGCCTTCACCGTCCCGGTCACCGGATTCGCTACCGCCGCCATCTTGGCCAGCGACTGCGCATCCGCGGGCGCCGCCCCTTGCGGCGCACTCGCTGCCGGCGCAGTTTGCTGCGCTGCCGCAACTCCCCCCAGCATCAGAATCATCGCCACCACAAGCAAACTCTTTCCTATTTTCATTGCCGTTTCCCCCTCCAAGAAAGGAAGCATACCCCCCACCCATTCCCTTAACAAGCGGCACGCGCGTCCCTCAAGCTCTATACCTTCACTCTGTCCATTTTGCTTGCCGTTTTCTTCGAAACATTTTACGGCCCGCCGCGTCTCTACCTATAGCTATCTATAGGAACACCATGCGCAAACCCAAAAATGATCTTCTTCAGGGCACTTTGGCCTTGCTGGTCCTCAAGACCCTCGTTCGCGGCCCCCTCCACGGCTACGGCATCACTCTTCACATCCAGATGGTTTCAAAGGACTTCCTGCGCGTCGAAGAAGGCTCGCTCTATCCCGCGCTCCACCGCATGGAGCAGGACGGCTGGGTCAGCGCCGAGTGGGGCTTGTCAGAGAACAATCGCCGCGCTCGCTACTACCAGTTGACGGCCAAAGGCCGGAAACAACTCGCGGAAGAAGAAAAGAATTGGGAGCGGCTCACCGAAGCCGTCGCCCACGTTCTGGAGTTCGCCTGATCGGCAAGAAAGGGAAGGTGCGCCGTGTCCTTGATCGCCCGCCTGCGAGGCATGTTGAGAAGAAATCGCCTGGATCAAGACCTCGACGAAGAGCTGCGCGCGCACCTCGAAATGCGCGCCGCGGACAACGCCGCCGCCGGAATGCCGCCCGAAGAATCCCGCTATGAAGCGCAAAAGCGCTTTGGCAACACCGCCCTCCTTAAGGAGGACACTCGCAACGTGGATATCATTGGCTGGCTGGACGAAGCCGTTCGCGATTTTCGCCACGCCCTCCGCGTGCTTCAGCGCAGTCCTGGCTTCACCGCCGTCGCCGTCCTCACTCTGGCCCTCGGCATCGGCGCGAACACCGCGATTTTCTCCGTGGTGAATTCCGTTCTCATTCGTCCCTTGCCGTATGGCGATCCAGCCGGACTAGTCATGGTCTGGGAAACCGATTCCCTGCACCCCAATCCTCACAACACCGTCTCTCCTCCGAATTTTCTCGATTGGCAATCCCGCAACACCGTTTTCTCCGGCATGATCTACATTTTTGACGAGCGCGACAATCTCACCGGAAATGGTGACCCTCAGGAAGTCGTCGTCCAGGACGTCTCCGTCAATTTCTTTCCTCTCCTCGGCGTCAATCTTCTCCTCGGCCCAGGCTTCACTCCCGAAAACGGCCAAGCCGGCCACGACAACGTCGTCATTCTTGCCTACGGCATTTGGAAGGAGCGTTTCGCCGGAGACCCCGCTATCGTCGGCAAATCCATCGTGTTGAACGGCCATCCGCAAACCGTCGTCGGCGTCGCGCCGCAGAATTTCCAATGGTTCATCAAGGATGGCTCGTTAACCGGCGCAAAGCCTCAGATGTGGTCTCCCTTCGTTTTTCCCCAAGGATGGAGCGATCACAACGGAATGGGCCGATTCATGACGGTGGCCGCGCGCCTCAAACCTGGCGCCACTTATTCCCAAGCCCAGGCGCAAATGACCGCCATCGGCTCCCAGCTCGAGCGAGAATATCCCGACGCCGACGGCCACTGGGGGGTCAATGTCGTCCCCCTTGGCGACTACCTGTCCGGCGAACTGCGTCCCGCTTTGCTCGTTCTTTTCGGGGCCGTTGCGTGCGTTCTGCTAATCGCCTGCGCCAACGTTTCCAGCCTCCTCTTGGCCCGGGCGGCTAGCCGCGAACGCGAGATGGCCATTCGCACGGCCATTGGCGCCAGCCGCTGGCGTATCGCTCGCCAGTTGCTCATCGAAAGTTTGCTTCTTGCAGTCATCGGTGGCGGCATCGGCGTTTCGCTAGCTGTTTGGGGCACAAACGCTCTCCTGGGCGCCAGTCCTAAAAATCTCCTCGACCTCACTGCCATCTCTGTAAATCTTCGAGTTCTTACTTTTGCCGTTGCCGCCACCTTGTTTGCCGGTTTGCTCTTCGGCTTTCTGCCGTCCTATATTTCCGCGCATTCGCGTATCTCCGAAACTCTCAAAGAAGGCGGCCGCGGTTCCTCTTCCGCAAAAAGCCGCGCTTTTGCGCGCAACGCGTTTGTGGTTGCGCAACTGGCCCTCGCCCTTATTCTCCTCACTGGCTCGGGTTTGCTCATCCGCAGCTTCGTCCGCCTGATCGGCGTTAATCCGGGCTTCGAGGCCGATCATGTCTTGACCTTCAAAGTCTCGCTTCCTCGCCATAAATATGGGAAGGACCCCACGTGCTTGGCTTTCTTCCAGCAGCTTCTCGCTAGAATAAATGCCGTTCCCGGCGTGCGCTCCGCCACCATGGAAAGCTTTCCTCCGCTCAGTAGCCTTGGCGCCGCTACTGCCGTCCATGTTCTCAGCCAGCCGTCGCTCGCTGTTTCCGATCTTCCCGTTGCCAGCGTCCGCGTTGTCGGGCCCGACTATTTCAGGACCATGAATATTCCACTGCTCGCCGGCCGTTTCTTCAACGCACAGGAGCTTGCGGAGGAAAAGCACGTGACCATGATCAATCAGGCTTTCGCCGACAAATATCTCCACGGCGAAAATCCTCTCGGCCAGAAAGCCGCCATCTACATGAAGAGTCTCTCGGAGAAGGAGATCCAGCCGTCGGAAATCATCGGCGTGGTTGGCGACGTCCACCAGATCGGTCTCGACACCGCCCCCGAACCCGCCGTCTATTGGCCGCATCCCGAACTCGTCATGTCAGCGATGACCGTCCTCGTGCGAACGGAAGGCGATCCCCTTGCTTTGGTTTCCACCGCCCGTGACGAATTGCAAAAGCTGGATCCCGAGCTCCCCATGGCCGCCGTCGTCACCATGGACCAGCTCCTAGCCGACTCCTTTTCCCGCGCGCGCTTTACCATGCTGCTTCTCGGGATTTTTGCTGCTGTCGCTCTGCTACTCGCCTCCGTCGGCATCTATGGCTTGATCGCCTACAGCGTGACCCAGCGCACCCAGGAACTCGGCATTCGCATCGCCCTCGGCGCCCAACGCAGCGATGTCTTTCGCCTGGTGCTCTCACAAGGCACGCGCCTCACGCTTCTCGGCGTTTCCATCGGCGTTTTCGCCGCGCTGGCTCTCTCACGGCTCTTGGCCACTTTGCTTTTCAGCGTCAGTCCTAGCGATCCGCTCACCTTTGCCGGCGTAGCGGGCCTGCTCGCCATCGTCGCCCTATTGGCGTGCTTCATCCCTGCCCGCCGGGCCACGCGCGTTGATCCTATCGTGGCTCTGCGCTACGAATAAATCATGCCGCCTTCGGTGTCACAAGCGAACCATGAAAATAGCCGCAACATGTCCGTTGAAAGTAAAGGGGTTATGGCTATTTTCTAAGGAATAGGGGCGCCGGCATCTTGCCGGTTTGGAGTTGTAGGGCCCGCCTTCCGAGGCGGGCCGCTCTTTCGTTTGTACTATTCGGCGAGATTCTTAAGCGTCTTCTCAATCAGCCCCGCGGTCCCCTCATACGGATCGCCCGGGCTGTCCCACTCCATCGAAAAATATCCTTTATAACTACGCCTTTTCGCGATCCCAAAGGTTTTCGCCAAATCCACGTGCGCGACCTTGCCGGTCTCGCCCACTTCCGTTTCCTTCACGTGCGAGATGCCGTACGCGTGGGCAAACATCTCATCGATGCCCTTGTAGGCGTAATCGTCGTCGTGCGCTACCACCGAATTTCCAAAATCCGGTAGCGCGCGCAGCCACGGGCTGTTCACCTTTTCGATGACCTTTACAATGAAGAACGGATCTTCGCTGACCGGATCGTCGTTCTCTAGGTGCACCAACACTTTTCTCGCCGCGCCGTACTCCGCCACGCGCTGCAAACTTTCAGCCGTGCGCTCCACGTCCGGTTTCGAATCCTTCGCCCCGGGAATGTGCGTGCGCACGCTCGGCGAACCGATCGTCACCGCCACGTCGATCCATTCTTTGCTAGACGCGACGGCGCGCTCCCTCTCCGCGCTGTCCATTGCATACGGGCTGTGTTCGCCGTCCACGGCAATGTCCACGATCGCTCCGCCGGCCTTGGTCACCGCGGCGCGCAGCTCCTCCAAGTACGACTTGTCCAGCGAACGGAAATGCGGGCTCCACGGCTCAATCTTCTTGATATCGAATTTCGCGCTCACGTGCGCCGCGAATTCTTTCAACTCCATTTTCCCGCCGCTGCTTTTTTCATCGCGGCTGGCGATGAACTCGCGGAACGGATACGAGGCAATGGCAATTCGCTCCCGCGCCGCCGTCGGAAACCGCACGCTCGGCCCGGCATCAGCCGCTAGCGCCGTTCCCGTCCCTGCGAACAGCCGCGGCCACCCTCCCGCACAAATTCCCGCGCCGGCCGCTGAACCCGCCGCTTGCCACAAAAACCGCCTTCGTGTCGTGTGCTTCATAGTCGCGCCAGTCTATGGCCGATCCAATTTTTTGTCACTAGTTGCCGGGAATCCCCATCCGTGCGAAAGTTCGGGTGCAACATTTCCAACTCAACCATGCCGGTCGCTCTCGACAATTCGCAGCTCATCTACCGCGCGCTTAAAGCTTGTGGCATCCAGTTGCTTTCCGCACTTCCGGAAACCTGGCTCGTCCACCTCATCCAGATTGCCGAAGACGATCCACAAATGATGCTCGTCCGCCTCGCCAAGGAAGAAGAAGGCGTGGGCCTCTCCGCCGGCGCGCACTTTGCCGGCGTCAAGTCCGCCATGCTCATGCAAAACCACGGTTTTCTCGCCGCCATCAACGGCATCGTCTCCTTCGCGCACCTTTACAAAATTCCGCTGCTGATGCTCATTTCTTATCGCGGTACTTTTGGCGAGCGCGACCCCTGGCAGACGCAAGGCGGCAGCGTCACCGAACCGCTCCTTCGCGCGCTGAACATTCCTTATTCTTTCCTTGATGCTCCTGAATCCGTCGAAAAGCGCGTCCGCCAGGCTCACACTCTCGCCGAAAGCAGTCTTCAACCGGTCGCGCTGCTCCTTACGCGAGATCTAATGTGGGTGGAATGATGCTGCGCCTCGATTGCCTTCGCGCCATTTATTCCGATCTGGAAAAATGTCTGGTGGTGACCATCATGGGCGCGTTGCCGGCCGAACTGCAATCCCTCGGCCATCGTCCCAATTTTTTCTACTTGCAACATGCCATGGGCCTGGCTTCCTCCACCGGCCTCGGTCTCGCTCTCTGTTTGCCCCAGCAAAAAGTCGTCGTCCTCGATGGTGATGGCTCGCTCCTCATGAATCTCGGCAGCTTGAGCACGCTTGCCCGCTACAAACCGAAAAATCTTCTTCACATCGTTTTTGATAACGAGAGCCTTCTCTCCGTCGGCGGTTTCCCCACCGCCACCAGCACCGGCAGCGATCTCCAAGGCCTCGCTCGCGCCGCAGGCATCCCCAAATCATGCACTGTGCGCACCGTTGAAGAATTCACAACGGTGGTCCGCCAAGCCATCTCCGCCGATGGCTTAGAAACCATCGTCGCCAAAGTCGCAGCCACCGGCCCCAAAGCCTTCGTCACCGACCTGGGCCTCCTCGAAAACCGCTTCCAGTTCCGCCGCTACATCCAATCTCTTGCTCCGAAATCTCGCTAATACATTCCGCTTTATTTCTTCGCCGTTCTCGGCATACTCTTCGCTGTTCGCTTCAGGGGGTGGTCATGTCTGAAATTCTTCTCCAACTTGTCGAAGCCCTCCACTCCGGCCGCTTGCGCGTCGTCGACCTCACCCTGCCGCTCAGTTCCGCCTCGCCGCTGCTCCCGCTCCCCGCGCAGTGGAACAACACTCCGCCCTTCACTCTCCGCGAACTCTCCCGCTACGACGTTCGCGGTCCCTTCTGGTATTGGAACGCTTTCGAAACCGGCGAGCACACCGGCACGCATTTCGACGCTCCCGTTCACTGGATCACCGGCAAGGACCTGCCGGACTCGTCCGTCGATCGCATCCCCGTGAAAAAATTCATCGGCCCTGCTTGTGTCATCGACGTAACCAAAGACGTCGCGAAAAATCCCGATTTTCTACTGACCTCCGCGCACATCAAGGAATGGGAAGCGGCTCATGGCAAGATCAAGCCCGGCTCGTGGGTGCTCCTCCGCACCGGCTGGTCCAAGCGCACCGATCCCGCGCAATACATCAACCTTCAGGAAGACGGCCCGCACACCCCCGGCTGGGCCAAGGAATGCTCGCAATTTTTGGCGAACGATCGCGACGTCCTCGGCGTGGGCGTCGAAACGGTTGGCACCGATGCCGGCCAAGCCGCCAAGTTTGACCCGCCCTTTTCCAATCATTGCGTCATGCACGGCAGCGGCAAGTTCGGCCTGGCCAGCCTCTCGAATCTCGATCAACTGCCCCCCACCGGTGCCGTCGTCATCGCCGCCCCTTTGAAAATCGTCAACGGCTCCGGCAGCCCCCTCCGCGTCCTCGCCCTCACCCCGTAGTTCCTGCTTCCATCCCGCCATTCCAACCGTCACACAGAGGAAGAGAGCCAGACTGGAGAACTTATGAAAAAAATGCTTCTCTCGCTGCTGTTGCTATTCGCCGCGCCCCCGCTGCTCGCGCAAACGGCGCCTGAAGGAATCTGGCAGGGCTATGACGGCGAGTGGCGCCACGTGTCGGCCCAATTGCTCGCGCTTGCCGAAGCCACGCCCGAGGAAAAATTCTCCTGGCGCCCAGCGCCCGGCGTCCGCTCCACCAGCGAAGTCTACATGCACATCGCTCTCGCCAATTTTTACCTGCTCAGCGTCGCCGGTCCCCCAATGCCCGCCGACCTGAAAGAAGAAATGGACAAGTCCGTCACCAGAAAAGCCGAGGTCATCAGCTGGCTCAAACGCTCGCTCGACGCCGTCAAGCAAGCCCATTTGGCGGCCACGCCGAAGGACCTCCAGCGCAAGGTGCACATCGAGGATCGCGATGCCACCGTGGACGCCATGTACTTGCGCATCATCGTTCACGCCAACGAGCACATGGGCCAGCTCGTCGCCTACGCTCGCATGAGCGGCGTCGTCCCTCCGTGGTCCAAGTAAGCGTCACCTTTTCCTTATCCGTCATTCCGAACGGAGCAGGCATACGGGGGAGGATGTCAAAACTGCTTCACCTCTTCACAAACACCACGCAATAACTCCTCTCCGGCCAATCCTCCACAACCTTCTCTACCTGCAACCCCGCCGCCTGCAACTCCTCGATCACAATCTTCTCCGGAATCCCATGCCCGCCCCGGTTGCTCGGCACTCCCTCCACCGGATCCAGCTCCGCCCGCGGCGGAAAATCAATAATCGCCAGCCGCCCTCCGCTCTTCAATGACCGCACCAGCCCGGCATCAAACTCCGCCGGCTTCGTCAGGTGATGGTAGACGCGCCTCAAGAAGATCGCGTCGCAGCATCCCGCCGGCAGATTCGTATCCGCTTCTTTGCTTTCCACTACCATCACGTTCCCCAGCTTCCGTTTGGCCACCTCGGCCCGCAACTCCGCCAGCTTCTTCGCATCAATCTCCGTCGCATACACTTTGCCCGCCGCGCCCACGCGTTCGACTGCCGCAAACGTGTACCCCCCGTCTCCCGCCCCAATATCCGCCACTACCGTCCCCGCCTTCCACCCCAGCAACTCCGCCAGCCGCTTAATCTCTCCCGCCGCATCCCCGCGCACCCGCGCCGGAAATACCAACGCCACCGCGCACGCCAGCAGTAATGTTTTTTTCATCGCAGCAGTGCCCCCCTTAACCCGACTAGCCGATAGGACTCCCCGCAAATCGTGACGTTAGCATTCCCGACGGTTCCGTGGGGCCTCGTGGCCCATGATTTCCATCAAATCATCTTCCGGGTCTCTGGCCAAACGTCTTTTTAGTTTTGCGGCGAACGAGCCCCGCAAAAAGCCGCGCGCAATCCCTAAGTTCGCATCTATCGTCCATATTCATCATTCCGCCGTACCCAGAAAGGTCCGCGACCGCCTTCATCGCGGCCCTTAGGCACTAGGTCCAGATAATGATAGTGAATATTCAGCTTGTCGTTTCCCCGGTCGTAACACGAGTAGCAGTGAAAGACCGCGCCACTCTCGTCCTTGTAGAACACGCTGTGCCCCTCGCGCTCGAGAGCTTGCGGATCCTGTATCTTGAAGTTGTAGAACGCGTTTTTCTTCGCAAATTCTTCCGGGGTGAACGACACCTGGTAGTCGAAATTGAACTCTGTATCGCACGAGGAGACCCACTTGAAATTCCAGCCCATCCGCTTTTGGTAAGCCGCCAGCTTGCGGTACGGCGCGCGAGACACCGCGATCATCGTCACGTCGCGCTGCTTCAGGTGCACCCCGATACCGTTGAAGCCGTCGGCCCGCAGCGAGCAGTGCGGGCATCCCGCGTTGGCGTGCGGTTCAAACATGAAGTGATACACGATTAGCTGGCTTCTTCGGTCAAAGAGCTCCGCCAGCGTCTGTTTCCCGTCCGGTCCTTCAAAAACGTACTCTTTCGGCACCGCCTCCCATGGCAACTCGCGCCGCTCCTGGTTGAGCTGGTCCTGCAGGCGCGTGAACTCCTTCTCTTTCGCCAGAAATGCCGTCCGCGCCCCGAGCCATTCCTGGTGCGATACCACCGGGTGATTCTTGATAACGCCGCCCCCGTCGTTTTTCATGCGTCGACCTCCTTCCGCAATGCGAAGCCCATCACGACGTCTTAGACCTGTAAAATCTGTACGAAATTCCCGAGAGTCGCTTCCATACCGCCTCTCCGCGAGTCACCCCCACTCCTTCGACGCTGATCTCCCCGCGTACGTATCTGGCACTTGGCGTCGGCGCCGCTCTGTGCTCTCCTATAGAGGAAGCCATGAAGACCCATTTTGACCGATTCGACCACTGTTCCGCGGCAATACGTTACATGATTGCTTGCTTAGTTCTTTGCTTGGTTCCACCGCTCGTTGCTGCTCAGCAGTCCGACGGACTGCGCACGATCCGTTTTGTTCGCAACCCGGATCCCGCGCCGGACTTCAAGCTAACGGGTGTGGATGGAAAACCGGTGACGCTCGCCGGTTTGCACGGCAAAGTCGTGCTCTTGAATTTCTGGGCTACCTGGTGCGGACCGTGCCGCGCGGAAATTCCAGATCTAATCAATCTACAAAACAAATACAAGGATGGTCTCGAGATTCTCGGGCTCGTGGTGGACGACGACGATCCGGGCGCGGTTAAGGAGTTCGTTCAACAATTCCGCATCAACTATCCCGTGGCCATCACTCCGGGCAATCTCCGCCTCCAGTACGGAGGCATCGCCGCGCTTCCCACTTCGTTCGTGCTGGACACCGAAGGCCGCATCGTCCAAAAGCACGAAGGGCTGCGCGATCCGATTCTCTACGAAGAGGAAATTCGTTTGCTCCTGGGCCTTTCCGTTGACAACGTCAAAGTGGAAACGTTCGAGGACACTGGCCAGATTTTCCTGAAGAACGCCGAGCGCGCCAGCGAACTTCCCGGGGTGGATCTTTCCAAACTCACGCCCGAGCAAAAAACCGTGGCGCTCCACAAATTCAACGCGGAAACCTGCACCTGCGGTTGCACTTTTACGCTGGCGCAGTGCCGTATTTACGACCGCAACTGCCAAATCAGCGAAACGGCCACCTCCAAGGTCGTTGCCGCTCTGCTTCATCCCACCGCGGCCAAGCCCGACCCCGCGAAATCCGAGCCCCCAGCTCCGCGCGCTCCAACCACGCCACCCCCAACGCCAGGGGAGAAACCGCGCGAATAAGCGGTGCTCTGGCTCTAGGCGCCTTTGGCCTGATACTCTTTTCCCAATTGATGCCCACGCTTGCGAAAATAATTTTTATTCTGGCTCTGGCGATTTCGTTCTCGGGACTGTTTTCTCCGCCGCTGGCGCTCACGGTCGGAATCCTCTTTGGCCTCAGCTTCCCGCACCCGTACATCACCGAGAGCCGGGGCATCGCGCGAACTCTTTTGCAAAGTTCGGTGGTGGCACTGGGCTTCGGCATGAATCTCGGCGAAGTCCTGAAAGCGGGGCGCAGCGGATTTATCTACACGGCGCTGGGAATTTCCTTTGCGCTGCTGGCGGGGCGGGGGCTCGGAAAATGTTTGCAAGTACGCGGCAATTCGTCATTTCTAATTACCAGCGGCACGGCGATTTGCGGCGGGAGCGCCATCGCCGCCATCGGTCCCATTCTCGAAGCGAATGAAGAAGAGATGGCGATATCGCTCGGCACGATTTTTATTTTGAATTCCTTCGCTTTGCTGATTTTTCCGCCGATCGGCAGCGCGCTGCATCTTTCGCAATCGCAATTCGGATTATGGGCGGCGCTGGCGATTCATGACACCAGTTCCGTTGTGGGCGCGACAGCGAAATACGGCTCGGAGGCGCTGGTCATCGGCACTACCGTAAAACTTGCGCGCGCTTTGTGGATCGTTCCGCTGGCGCTCGGAACCGCGGCGATCCGCGGCGGCCGTTCAAAAGATGCCGCCGGCGGCAAGAGCCGTCTGCGCTTACAGTTCCCGTGGTTCATCGCTTTTTTTGCTGTTGCGGCGGTTCTCAATACCTATCTTCCCACGTTCGAACGGCCTGCCAAGTGGCTCTTTGCCTTGGGGCGGCTGGGGTTGACGGCGACACTGTTTCTGATTGGCAGCGGAATATCACGGGCTACGCTCGAAGAGGTGGGTTGGCGGCCGCTTCTTCTTGGCTTCCTGCTGTGGCTGGGAGTGGGGCTCACTTCGCTGTACTTCATTCGAATGGGCGTCATCTCTCTTTAGTTTAGCGGAGGGGAGAACTACCGGAAGACGAAAGTATCTGTTCAGCAGTATCAAACAAGCTTGAAAACCCTATTCCTTCGAAAATAGCCATAACCCTTTACTTTCAACGGACATGTTGCGGCTATTTTCATGGTTCGCTTGTGACACCGAAGGCGGCATGATTTATTCGTAACGAAGGGCGACGAGAGGATCGGTTTGAGCAGCACGACGGGCGGAACAGGCAAGCGCCCAGACCGACGCAGACTGAGAGTATTACCACGCCAGCGAAGGTCCACGGGTCCGTGACCGAAACGCCAGAAATCTGGCCGGCAAGACTATTTCTTCATCAGTTCTAGGACGGCGGTGGTCATGGCTTTGACGCCAGTTCGAATAGTGGGTTCGGGGAGGGGAGCGAATTCGCTGGAGTGCGGTCCGGGAAGGCGAGCGCCTTTGGCCAGGGCTTGTTGAAGTTTTACAGGATCGACGGCCCCGATGCGGAACATGCAGATGGGCGGCTGGGGATCCTCTAGAGCGTACAAGCTGAAATCCTCGCTGGCCATGGCGGCTTGGCCGGGAAGAACATTTTCCTTGCCGAGCCCGCGCTCGAGCGCACCGGCAACGCGGCGCGTCAGTTCGGGATTGTTGACGGTAGCGGGCACGGAATCCTTGGCAACTTCGATGAGCGGGGCGCGGTCCGGGGGAACGCCAGCGGCGGCAGCGATGCCATTGGTGATGCGCGTGATGGCGGCGAGAACCTTTTCACGCTGCTGCGGATTCATGGTTCGAACGGTAAGCTGCAGATGAGCTTCGTCGGGGATGATGTTGTGTTTGGTACCGGAGTGGAAGGAACCGACGGTGACGACGGTGGGAAGTTGCGGATCCATTTCGCGGCTGACGATGGTTTGCAAAGCAACGACAATTTCCGAGGCCATCAGAATGGGGTCTTTGGAAACTTGCGGAGCGGCGCCATGGCCGCCGATCCCGCGGACGGTGATATCCACCGAATCGGCGCCAGACAGAATGGTTCCCTCGTGCCAACTCACTTTTCCTGCTGCCAAATCCGCGGAGTCATGAAGCGCCAAAACATAGTCGGGCTTCGGGAATTTTGTGAAAAGGCCCGCGCGCAACATCGCGCCCGCCCCGCTGACGGTTTCCTCGGCGGGCTGGCCAATGAAGATGACCGTGCCGCTCCACTGATCTTTTAGTTGGGCCAGCATACGCGCAGTTCCGATGAAGACGGACATGTGAATGTCGTGACCGCAGGCGTGCATAACGCCAATTTCGGCGCCGTCGCCGCGCTTTGCCTTCACGTGGCTGGCATACGGCAAGCCGGTGTTCTCCACGATGGGCAGAGCATCCATATCGGTGCGGACGTAGACCGCGGGGCCCGGACCATTGCGGAGAACGCCGACGATTCCGTAGGAAACGAGGCCGGGCGAATCGTACTGGCCGAAGTGATCGGTGACTTCATAGCCGAGCTTGCGCAATTCCGCCGCGACAAGAGCTGAGGATTCCTTTTCCTCTGTGGACAGTTCGGGGTTTTCGTGAAGGTGCTTGTAGGTAGCGACGAGCGAATCCATTTCTTTCCCGATGCGTTGGTCCAGATCATTCTGAGCAGCTAGCGGCATGGCTCCGCCTAAAACTGCCAACCCACACAGTAGCAAGCCAAGTTTGTATTTCATCGCTGTACCCCTCGAAAAGAGCTGGCATCTTAACATTAGCGGTCAAGGGGTGGTGCATCTGTGGTTTACAGCCGGACAAATCGCGTGCGAGGATGATTGCCGCCATAACTAGTTGAGACTTCCTGTGGGACCTAGAAAAGTTTGTGCCCGATGCATTTTTTTTGGCCCGCCCGGGCTTGGCATCAATTTGTCTCGTGCCTAGATTGAACCCCCCTTAGCCCACAGGACAGTACAAGCCCGGCCCCAAAGGACAGTAGCTAGGGGGCCATGTCGGAAGTAATCTGAGTGATTCGGAAGTGCTCGAAGCGAGAGGTTCGCATGAAGAATAAGCTTGTAAGCGTTCTTTCCTTATTCTTCGTTGCGTTGGCTTTAGCGGTTCCGGTACCGGCACAGCAGGCCAGTTCCGGTCCCACCGTCATACCCCCCATCAGCTATGACACTTCTCCGCCTTTGGTGGACCTGATTCGTTCCGCGCCGCCCAAAGCGCCCACCAGCCCGCGCAACATCCCACTGCGCCAGCCGGCACAAGCTACCGCCGCTCCCCTCGCCTCGGCCACCCAGGACCTGGCTCTTCAGCAGCTTTCCCTGCCCCTCGTCAGCACCACACCTGGACTGGACTTTGACGGAATAGGCGCGGACGGGGTGGCACCACCTGATACGAACGGTGCGGTCGGAGCCACGCAGTTCGTACAGATCGTGAACGTAGAATACGCGGTTTACGATAAAACCTCCGGTGCCTTGCTGTTAGGCCCGACGCCGATCCACATCATCTGGAGCGGCTTCAACGGCGACTGCGCCAACGGGGACGGGAGCGACCCCGTCGTCCTTTATGACAAACCCGCCCAACGTTGGGTGGTCGGACAGATGAATGTCAATCTCACCGCTTACTGCATGGCTGTCTCCACCACATCGGATGCGACCCAAAGCTATTATCGTTATGAGTTCTCCTTTGGAAGTAACACGCCCGATTATCCCAAGCTAGCAGTCTGGCCCGATGCCTACTACTGGACGGCCAACACGTTTTCAGGTTCAACTAATTTCGTCGGAGCCAACCCTTGCGCTTTTGACCGCGCTACGATGCTGAGTGGTGGACCGGCCAACGCCATTTGTATGCAGCAGAATTCAAGCATTGACAGTCTCTTACCAGCGGACCTCGACGGAACTACGCCGCCGACGACCGGGGAGCCCAACTTCTATCTTCAGATGGTGGCGCCGGGCACCCTGAACCTCTTCAAGTTTCACGTGGATTTCACGACGCCCTCGAACTCCACCTTCACGGGTCCCACAGCGATCCCGGTGGCGACTTTCAGCGAAGCTTGTGGCGGCGGCACATGCATTCCGCAACCTGGAACGACGCAACAGCTCGATTCCCTGGGCGACCGTCTGATGTTCCGGCTGGCGTATCGGAACTTTGGCGACCATGAGTCACTGGTGGTCAACCACTCGGTGACGGCGGGAAGCAGCGTGGGGGTGCGGTGGTATGAGATCCGCAGCCCGAACCTCACCCCGACCGTTTTCCAACAGGGGACTTTCTCACCCGACTCGCAGTACCGCTGGATGGGCTCGGTCGCGATGGATCAATCGGGTGACATTGCCGTGGGATACAGTGCCTCGAGCAGCAGCAATTTCCCGGCTGTTCGTTATACAGGCCGCGTGCCCTCCGATCCAGCGGGCACGATGGAGAGCGAGAACAGCATTATTGAAGGCACAGGATCGCAGACTGGCGGTAGCACTAGCGGTAGCAGTCGCTGGGGTGACTACAGCAGTATGAGCGTCGACCCGGCCGATGACTGCACCTTCTGGTACACGAACGAATACCTGACGGCTAACGGTTCGTTCAACTGGAAGACTCGCGTGGGGTCCTTCAAGTTCACATCTTGCGGCCAGGTTGGCTCCACGTTGTCGACGACCACGTTGATCTCCTCGCTGAACCCATCTGTCTTGGGCCAGGCTGTGACGTTCACGGCCACGGTGACTTCGTCGGCCACGGGCACACCCACCGGTACGGTGACATTCAACGATGGCGGCACGGTGCTGGGCACGGGCGCGCTGAGCGGCGGAACGGCGACCCTGGCCACCTCGGCGCTAGCGGGAGGAGCGCACTCGATCACCGCGGTTTACGGCGGTGATACCAACTTCGCGAGCAGCACTTCGCCGGTCCTGACGCAGACGGTGAACAAAGCAACTAGCTCCACTTCCGTCGTCTCGTCGAATAGTACAGCGAATCGTGGAGCGGCCGTGACGTTCACGGCCACGGTGACTTCCTCGGCCACGGGCGCACCCACCGGAACGGTGACATTCAACGATGGCGCCACGATGTTGGGCACGGGCACGCTGAGCGGTGGAACGGCAACGTTCACCACTGCGGGACTGGGAGCGGGGGCGCATTCGATCAGCGCGGTTTACGGCGGTGATACGAACTTCACCGGCAGCACTTCAGCGATCCTGACGGAGACGATTAACCAGACGGCTAGCTCCTCTTCCGCCGTCACCTCATCGAATAATCCGTCCCTTATTGGAACGGCTGTGACGTTCACGGCCGCGGTGACTTCGCCAGCCACAGGCACACCCACCGGTACGGTCACGTTTCAGGACGGCGCCACTACGTTGGGCACGGGCACGCTGAGCGGCGGGACAGCGACGTTCACCACGTCGGGGCTGGCGGCGGGGACGCATTCGATCACCGCGGTTTACGGTGGTGATCTAAACTTCGCCAGCAGTACTTCGCCGGCCCTGACGGAGACAGTGAACAAAGCAGCCAGCTCCACTTCTGACGTTTCGTCGAATAATCCATCAATCTTCGGATCCGCTGTGACGTTCACGGCCACGGTGACTTCATCGGCCACGGGCACACCCACCGGTACGGTGACATTCAACGATGGCGGCACGGTGCTGGGCACGAGCACGCTGAGCGGCGGAACGGCGACCCTGGCCACCTCGGTGCTCGCGGGAGGAGCGCACTCGATCACCGCGGTTTACGGCGGTGATACCAACTTCACGAGCAGCACTTCGCCGGTCCTGACGCAAA
>Ga0307475_10000066_pt1 | contig 56430 bp, 50 predicted proteins | sample atmos_gasesECM1C_FD_203317 | JGI IMG/M metagenome (GOLD analysis project Ga0307475, IMG submission 203317) | Hardwood forest soil microbial communities from Morgan-Monroe State Forest, Indiana, United States - atmos_gasesECM1C_515 | ecosystem: Environmental > Terrestrial > Soil > Temperate... | reverse complement strand
CCGCGGAAGAAGGCCATGTTAAAAGACCCGGCTTTAGCCATGGTGTCGATTCACGCTCGCACACGGACTCTTCGGCCGCTCCGACCCACAACGGCCCTCACTTCCGCGCCTCGCGAATCTTCCTCCGCAAGGTCTCATGCAACCGCGCCTCTACTTCCACCGGAAAATCCACCAAATCCGAATCGTAGTACAAATGCACGGTAAGCCTCGTCTGCCGCACTAAAATCGTGCAGTCGCGGCACTCCTTCAGGTGCAGCTCGATCTCTTCCACTACCGTGGCTTCCAGTTCACCGTCGATGTAACTGGAAACGCGCCGAATTACGCCGTTGCAGTTCAATGCTTTCCGTCCTGTCGAAAGTGGCGATCCAATTTCTGCCGCAGCTTGAGCCGCGCGCGCAGCAGCCGCGACTTCACCGCCGCCTCGGAAATTCCCACTGCGTCTGCCGTCTCTTCCGTGGAAAGCCCTTCCACGTCGCGCAGCACAAAAACCACCCGAAAATCCGGAGGCAGCTCATCAATCACGCTGCGCAAAATGTCGCGCATCTCCGTTTGCGCGTAGCGCTGTTCCGGGCTCGGTCCCCAATCCTGAATTTGCTGCGGAATGAAATCGTCCTCGCCCTCAATCGGTTCGTCCAGCGAAATTTGATTGGGCCGGCGCTTGCGCAGACGCATCAGCGCCTCGTTTGCGGCGATTCGAACCAGCCAGGTATAAAAGCGCGAGTCTTCGTGAAATTTGTCCAGGTGTGAATACGCCTTCATGAATGCGTCCTGCATCGCGTCTTCCGCGTCTTCGCGGTTGCGCGTGATGTTCATGGTAAGGCGAAATATTTTTCGCTCGTAGCGGTTCACCAGCTCTTCGAAAGCGGAAATATCCCCCGATTTCGCGGCGGCCACCAGCGAATGCTCGTCTTCGCGGGCGATTTTGGAGGGAAGGCGGTGTGGGTTCGGCGTGCTCAAGGTAAGCGCTTTTGCCAGGTTGGCGAGTAACCCCGGTTGGATCCTTTGCACCGCTAAAGTAGCACAATACAACGCCGCACCTCGAAGCCATATACTTGGATGACCCGGCCCCCGCCCGCGATTCAGAAATGACCGCGCCTGACATGGTCAGGGTAAGTGACGATTTGCGCAGCATTATCGAACCATGTCTGCCGCGTCAGCCGCGGAACAGGTAAGCTAACGGAATGCGGACCCTGCCCGACCATCTTCGCAAAGGCATGAAGCTGGTGATTATCGGCTGCCATCCCACGGAATCGTCCGTGCGGGTAGGGCATTACTATGCCGGGCGCGACAACGAGTTCTGGCCGCTGATTTTTGAGGGTGGCGTGGTGCCGGAGCCTTTTGACTATCGCGATGACAAGCGCGTGATTGAGTTTGGCATCGGGCTTACGGATTTGGTCAAGCGCCCATCGAAAACGGCGGCGGAGCTGGCGCGCGAGGATTTTGCGGAAGGGCGCATCGTGCTCTCGCAGAAGCTGGAAGAGTTTGCGCCGCGTGTCGTGGCATTTAATGGCAAGATGACATACGAATTGTTTGCGCAGAGAAAATGTAAATTTGGGCTGCAGAAGGAATCGTTGTATGGCGCGCGCGTGTACGTGCTGCCAGCAACGCCCGGCCCCAACATGAAAAGCAAAAGTGAAAAGCTGCAGCATTTCCGCAAATTGGCACAACTCGTGAAGCGCGTCGAGAAAGAGCGCGAGAGCGGCGCGCAGGTGATGGAGCACGCATGAGTTCATCGGCGCAACCAGGGCAGGAAAATCGCTTCGTCCTGGAAAAGCGCGAAGGCGGCGTCGCCACATTGATTTTGAACCGGCCGGAGCGCATGAATGCGCTCAACAAAGATTTGGTTTTGGCGCTGAACGAGGCGTTGGCGCGCGTCGAAGCGGATCAGGAAATTAATGTGGTTGTCCTGGCGGGAGCCGGTCGCGCGTTCTGCGCGGGCGGCGATCTGAACGCGATCGGAAAGGGCCATCAAGAAAAGGATTTGACCGAGCTGCAGCCAATTCTGCGTTCGGGGATGCAAGCGGTGCTGAAGATTCGCACCATGCGCCAACCGGTGATTGCGGCGGTGCACGGCGCGGCGGCGGGCGCGGGCATGAACATCGCGCTGGCCGCGGATCTTCGCGTTGCTTCCGAAGACGCGATGTTCGGACAGAATTTTGCGAAGGTGGGATTGTTTCCGGATTACGGCGGGACATTTTTTCTGCCGCAGTTGGTGGGACCGGCGAAAGCGGCGGAACTGTTTTACACCGGCGACATGATTGATGCGGCGGAGGCGCTGCGGCTGGGCATCGTGAATCGCGTTGTGCCGCTGGCGCAACTGGAAAGCGAAGTGCGCGCGCTGGCGCAGAAAATCGCGCAGGGCCCGGCGATCGCGATTCGGGCGGTGAAGCAGACTTTGTTCGGCCGCGACAAAGAAGAGCTGATGTTGTTGCTGAACCTCGAAGTCGAGCAGCAGATGAAATGCTTTTCCTCCGGAGATTGCGGCGAAGGCATTCGCGCTTTTTTCGAGAAGCGCGCGCCGAAATTTCAAGGCAAGTAGCTCCTTTTTTTTCTTGGCAATTTCCCTCAGCAATTTCTCGCATCGCGGTTTCCAGCCTATAATTGGCCCAGAGTTTGAAACGGTGTTGAAATGGGGCATAGTGCATGAATGATCTGGAGATTACTCCGGCCGAAGCGAAACAGCGTCTGGACCGCGGCGAAAGCGTGCTGCTTGTGGACGTGCGCGAGCCGTGGGAATTTGAGATTTGCCGCATTGCAGGCGCGAAGCTGATTCCCATGGGCACGATTCCGGCGAATTTGCAGGCGCTGGACACCGATGACGAAGTGATTTGCTACTGCCATCACGGGATGCGCAGCTTGGACGTGGCCGTTTGGCTGCGCGGCCAGGGAGTGCCACGCGCGAAATCGCTGGCCGGCGGAATTGATCGCTGGTCGGTGGAGATTGATTCTACTGTTCCGCGGTATTAACGCGCCTACGACGCGAATCACAGCACAGCGCATGACGCGCACGGATATGGCAAGCGAAATCCAGACCATTGCGGTGATCGGGGCCGGCGACCAGGGGCGCGAGATCGCGTTGGCTGCGCTGCTGGCTGGATACCGAACCTTTCTCGAGGACGTCTCCGAGAATCGGCTGGAGCGGGCTGCTGCGTCGATCTTGAGTAGCGCGAATGTTGGCGCTGAGGCGCGTTCGCGCCTTGTTCTTGCGAGCGAGGTCGAGGAGGCGGTGCGCGAGGCGGATCTTATTGTCGAAGGAGTTGCGGAAGAGATGGAGATGAAGATTGAGATGTTCACCATCTTCGACAAATTTGCCAAGCCAGGCGCTATTTTTGCGAGCAGCTCGCTTTCCCTTTCGATTTCGGAGTTGGCGGCGGTGACTTTTTGCCCAGAGCGGTGCATCGGCTTGCGCTTTCTTGCCAGAGCTGGGAAAGAGGATGCGCTGGATTTGGTGTGCCCGCCGCAGACTTCCGAAGAAACCGTTTCGCGATGCCGGGAGGTTGGCCGGCGCATGGGCAAAGCAGTCATGGTCGTGGCCGAGAGGGAATTCACGGAATCACGATGAGCCAGCCGAGCGTGAAGGAAATTGCATCGCGCGTGGTGATCCAGCAGGGCGACCTGACGGAGATGGATACGGACGCGATTGTGAACGCCGCGAACAATGATCTCGTTCTGGGCGCTGGAGTTGCGGGAGCGATCCGCCGCAAGGGCGGGGATGCGATCCAGCGCGAATGCGACGCGATTGGCAGCATCCCGCTGGGATTTGCGGCCATCACCTCGGGCGGCAAGTTGAAAGCCAAGTATGTGATCCACGCGGCGAGCATGGGGCTGGGCAGGCTGACCACGGCGGAGACGCTGCGGCGCTCCACGGCGCATGCGCTGCGCCTTGCGGCGGAGCGCGGCCTGAAGACGATTGCGTTCCCGGCTGTCGGCACGGGCATCGCGGGATTCCCGATGAAGGAATGCGCGGAGATCATGCTGCAGGAGGCGGCGGAGCATTTGCGGAATGGGAGTTCGCTGGAAACCATTTATTTTGTGTTGTTTGACGAGCAGGCCACCGGGATTTTCGAGCGCAGTTGGAAGCGTCTGCAAGCGTAAACGGAAAGTGATTAGTGGGTAGTGAGCAGTGGGCAGTGAGTAGTCGGGGGAGCGGGAAACGTCCGGGGCGTGGAACGAAATCGGGTTTGCCACAGAGGCACCGAGAAGAGCCGGCGCAGAGAAATCGGAAGGGCGTGAGGGTACACCTCCGTGGTGACGGGAAGTATGCGCAATCGAGTGAGGGCCCAGGGGATAGAGGCACTACGTGGCACATACCCACGAGCCTGTCGGTCACCCGCCTTGGCAAAGACCGAAGGGTGCTTTGGTCCGCACCCTAGTCTTGCTCGGAATGCCACATGTCGGGTTTGCGCGTCAATCAGGACTTTGGAATTTTTGCTAGTTTCGCTGGATTCGTCGACAAAAATCGCGGGGGTCTTTACTTGGTGCAATACTGGTTCAGAAATCCGAAAACGTCATCGGCCCAGACATCGGATCCAAAATAGCCAACGGTGTGGCCGTCTCCAGGGGAGTCGCCGTAGGCGGGATAAATCTTCAGTTTGTACGTCTTGCCCACCTTGTTCATCTCTGCCGAGAGTGTCTTGCTCGGCGACAGGTCAAAGTCGTTAGCGGCCTGGAAAAAGAAGATGGGCGCTTTTGCATTGCGCACGGCGCGAGTCATAAGGGACCGTAACTCAGGAGCCTGTGCCCAACTCTGAGCGCCCCCCGCAGAATCGATCCCCGCACAATATCCTCCTCGTTCTACTCCCAGCACAGTTTCGATGCCACCAAAAGAGTTTCCCGCCACAGCGATGCGATTCGGTTGAACGAAGCTCTGTTTTCGCAACCACGCCAGGCCCGCTAACTGATCGTCCAAATGATCCGTCTTCAATAATCGCACCATCGTTGCGGCAGCCGCAGAGACGCCTCCGGCTTTCTCGGCAGCCGCGATCTGGTCGCCAATATACGGACCTACAGAGGCGCTCAATCCCTGCCCCCGCCGGTAAGGTCCAAAGAATACCCATCCATGGCTTGCGAACACTGGACCCAGCGCGGCGAATGCCTCCTTACTCATCATGCCCGGCGCGCTTCCGTGGTTATAAATAACTGCGGGAAAGGGTCCAGTTCCTTCGGGTTTATAGAGCACTCCGTGCAGAGTGATCTGTCCACTTGGAAATGTGACGGTTTCTGCCACAGCCAAAACTGAAGGTAAAAGGAATAGTGCGAACAGGATGGAAAAATAAGGTTTAGTCATTTTTGTATCAACCTAGCTCAAACCATCATTCATCGGTGCTTCGTGAAGTTAAAGCTGATGCTCATGTTCGCTGAGACCCACGACATGCGCAAGAATCAGAATAGAGGCCACTTATGCAAGTTGGAAGCCCTGCGCAGCTTCGGCGGCAGTCGGATAGAAACGGACAATTTTGTTCACGCTGGTCATGTCCAGCGCTTCTTCCACCATCCCTCGCGCTCCGGCGATGCGCAAGGCTCCACCTGCCTTCTTCAGCTTGGCATAGCACATCATTAGGATGCCAATACCGGAGCTGTCCAGGAAAGTGACCTCCGTCAAATCGAAAATCACTTTCTTATGGTTTCCTTTGAGCAACTCAGCAAGTCCCCACTCAATTTGCTGGCTGTCGTTACCCATTGTGATGCGACCAGTCAGCTCAAGAATAGCGATATCTGGTTCGACCTTCTTGCTCTGGACGTTGAGAATCATGGGAGTCTCCCTCTAAATCGCAAACTCTTGCAGCCTGGAGTTGTCGGCCGGAATGTGCGTTTTCCGCTTTCATGGTCGCGCAAAACCATAGGCCAGGCGTCCGCCGGTGTCAATTTCAAATCCCCCGACTGCTAGTACACACTTGATGTCCGGTTTGCGCCGCGCAGGCAGACGCTTTCGCAGGAGCGAAAGCGAAAGAAAAAGTCGGCCTACTTCGTTCGGAATGACAGGCAACAGGCATGACGGAGTGAAGAGAGATTCCTCTCTGCGCGACCGGTGCGCAAACAACGCGCGCAAGAAAAAACCGGGCCGCTCCGCTCGGAATGACGAGCGTGGAGAGTGCAGAAAATCGATGTTATGAGGTTTGTTCACGAGTAGCGCCTAGAGCATTGTGTGCTTTCGGCAAGCGTGCGTAGCGGATCTGGCGTTCACGGACTAACTGCACTACTCGTAGCGCAGCGCCTGGGTTGGCGCAATCCGGGATGCTCTTCGCGCGGGTACGTAGGCCGCCAGCAGGGTCACCAGAAACAACGACGGCACGACGATGACGTAAGCCACAAAGTCCACCCCGCCGGCATTGAACAGCATGGAATTCATGAGGTGCTCGACGCCGAAACCCATCGCCAGCCCGATCACCGTTCCGATGCCCACCAGCACGAGACCCTTGCCCATCACCAGGCGCAGCACGTCCGAGCTTAGCGCGCCAAGGGCGATGCGTATGCCGATCTCGCGGGTTCTGCGGCTCACGTTGTATGCCACGAGTCCATACAAACCGGCGATGGCCAGCAGGAGACCGACCACGCCCATGCTACCCACCAGCTTCATGGCAATTCGTGGCCCGTTCACGGCCTGGTTTTGGTAGTAATCCTCGTAAGCCATGGTGTGCAACATCGGCAGGTTCGGATCAAGGGTTCGGACAACGTCCTTCACGGGCTGAACCAATTGCAGCGGATCGCCGCTTGACCGCAGCATCAAGGTCATTCGCGCGATAGGATGTTGAGCCAGCGGCATATACACGAAATCCATCGGTCTTTCGAAACCCGATTGATATTTGATAGTCTCCGTTATGCCTACGATCTCCACCGGCGTCCCGGCGCTGCTCTCGAGCCGGATGTGTTTGCCCACCGCGGCCGCGCCCGGCCAATAGTGTTTCGCGAACTGCTCATTCACGACGGCGACACGCGGCGCATCCGCGGTATCGGAGGCCAGGAAGCCGCGGCCACGCAGAATCGGAATTCCCATGGTCTCGAAGTAGCCTTCATCCACCGTGTCCATCGTCGAATTAAAATTCTCGCGATCGCGCGGCATCTGGAAATTTTCCGGAACGAAGGCGATGCCGTCAAAGTCGTCCTGTCCAAGCGGAATGTTCTGGGTGAGAGACTCGCTCGCAACTCCGGGCGCTACCCGTACGCGTTCGGCCAGCAGCTTGTAGAACTGTTGCGTTTGAGCTGCGCTGTACTGCACCAAACGCGGATCGAAGCTGACCATGAGCAGATGATCTTTCGCGAAGCCGGTGCCCTCTCGCAAGTCATGTTGGAAGCCCCGGACCATCAGGAAAGACGCCGTCAGGAGCATCAGGGACGCGGAAACCTGCGCCACCACCAGCACATTCCGGCCCCACAGGCGTTTGCGACCGGGCACATCCACGTCGGCCGACTTGAGTCCGTTCACCAGGTCCACGCGCGTGCTCTGCAGCGCCGGCGCCAGGCCGCAAAGGAGCGCGCTCAAGGCGGACAAGGCGAGGCTTGCGAGGAGCACGCGCGTGTCCATCCGGAACGGGATTGAGAACGGCAAGTCGGTCATAAATATTACATTTTGAAAACTCTGAAACCACAGCACAACGCCGTACCCGATGGCGATCCCGGCCAATCCACCCAAGGACGCCAGAATCAGGCTTTCCGTCAACAGCAGCCGGATGAGCCGGAAACGGCCGGCGCCAATCGCCAGCCGAACGGCGATTTCGCGCCTTCGAGCGCGGGCACGGCTCAGAAGGAGTCCCGCAACGTTGGTGCAAGCCACCAGCAGGACGGCCAGCGCGAGAATCGCAAAGATCACGCCGAATTTCCAATTCCCGTCGTCACCGCGCGTCCGCATTTCGAACTGGGTGTGTACCGCCGCGCTGCGGCCGCGATTAAACTTTGGATACTCGCGCTCGAAGGTTTTCGCGAGCACGGCGAGTTCATTTTGCCCCTGCTGCAGGGTGGCGCCCGGTTGCAAGCGCGCCCTGACAGTCAACTCGCGATCGTCGCGATCTTCGAAAAAATTCTTCTGGCGGTTGGTCGAAAACACTCGCGCCATGGACAGCGGCATGTAGAAGTCGGGATGCCCGAATATTAACATCCCCGGGAAAGTTTCCGGTGCGACGCCAATCACGGTAAAGTCCGAACCGTTCAGGCGAATCGTCTTGCCGATGACGCCCGGGTCGCTAGCGAATTCGTGCTTCCAGAAGTCCGGCCCGAGCACGACCACGGCATTGCGACCGGGCACCCGATCTTCGTCCTCGCGAAAACTGCGCCCCAACCGCGGCTCCACGCCGAGCACGTGGAAGTAGTTACCGGAAACCATCATCCCGCCCTTGATCCGCGGCGTGGCTGCGGGTTCCGCGCTGAAGCCGACCGCCTCCATAGCTGCGTTGGCGATCACACCGTCGTAGCTCTTCGTTTTGCCGCGGATGTCCAGGTATTCGCGATAGGAGAAATCGTCGAAGCTACTATCGTGCGTAGTGCTCACCAGAGTGACGACGCCGCTCGGACGCGGCACGGGGTAAGGCCTAAAAATCAGCGCATCGACCATGCTGAAAGTCCCCGAGGTCATCCCGATGCCCAGCGCGAGGGTGATCACCACGAACGCGGTAAGTCCGGACGTGCGGCGCAGGCTGCGGATCGCGAAGCGCGCGTCGTCGAGGAAATCCGTCAACCAATGAATGCGTCGCATGTCTCTCATCTCCTGTTTGCGTTGTTCCAGTCCGTCCATCGCGCGCATCGCCGCGTAGCGCGCCTCTTTTGTGGAAAGCCCATTGGCGATGCCTTCCTCGATTTTGTGCTCCAGGTGGAACTGGAGCTCTTCGTTCAGCTCCTGCTCCACCCGGCGGCCCCGCAGAATAGACCTCAGTCGCAAGCGCGCCGTGAACCGCCAGTGTTCCATCCGCATAACTGCTCCTAAGTCTCTGAAAGCTGGATGACCTGCGAGATGGCAGACGAGAGCCGCTGCCAGTTCGCCGCCTCCGATTCGAGTTGCCGCTTTCCCAGGCGGGTGAGCGAATAAAATTTCGCGCGCCGGTTATTCTCCGTCTGCTTCCACTCGGCCGTGATCCAGCCTTCCTGCTCCAACTTGTGCAGTGCAGGGTAAAGGGATCCTTCGCTGACCTGCAGCACGTCTCCGGAGATGGATTTCAGGCGGAGACTGATGGCCCAGCCGTGCAAGGGCTCCAGCGCGAGGATTTTCAAGAGGAGCAGATCGAGAGTGCCTTGGACGAGGTCGTTTGGTTTGCTCATATCGGTTTCCGAGAGGAGTATAGAGGAGCTTCTCTCGGTAAGCAAGGGGAAAGTGCAAGCCCGATTATGGCGCGGGGATTCCCTTCGAGGCCCCCTCACGCGCAGCTAGGTTGTTGCTGCGGCTGCAGCGGCGGCCGTCTGATCCAGGATTGTTGCGGCGCGGCCCACTTCTGATACGCCAAAAATCACTAGTGGCGCATTTGTGTTGGGCTCGACACCGCAGTAGGCGTAGTGGATGTTGATGTTGGCGTCGCCGAGCTTGGAGGCTGCACGTGCCAGTTCGCCGGGGCCGTGTGGGAGTTTGACCTGAGCAACTTCGCCTTCTCCGTAGCTGATGCCTTCGCTGTCCAGGATGGCTGCCGCGGCCATGGGATTGTCGACGACCATGCAGACGAGGATGGTTTTCTCCGACGGGATGGATTGAAAAGCCAGGATGTTCACGCCGCGGTCGGCGAGCGCGCGGCAGACTTTTCCCAGCGAGCCGGGACGATTGTCCATGCGAATGGTCAGTTCCTCGTTGATGGGCATTGGAGACCTCCTGCGTTCGCAGCAAATCGAATGGCGTAGAGGTTCGACGTGGTTGGTGGCGGAATCTTACGTCTAGCTCCAGGTTGATGCAAGGAAACTTCCGGAAGAATTGGGTGTATACTCCGGCTACCCGAAAGACGAACGATCTCTTCGGATGAGGAGTTTCTCGACCGGGAAACCAATAATCATCTGAGCTTGGCCTGACGTTCGGTCCTCGCGGCTCGGCCGGCTCTCAATCAGTGAGGGCGTGATGAAGCAGACCTTTGCTATCGGCATCGGAGGCGCGGCTGGACAGGGCGTCGCAACTCCCGGCGACATTTTCGCGAAGATCTTCAGCCGGCGCGGCCTCAACCTCAACGCCTACAACGCCTATCAGTCCATCATTCGCGGGGGCCACACTTTCCTGACCATTCGTACCGGCCCGGAAAAGGTCACCAACATGGGTGACCGCATCGACCTGTTCATTCCCCTCAACCAGGACAGCATGGATCGGCACCTGAAGCTGCTCACTGCCGGCGCCGCGTGTATCTACAATGCCGACACGATCAAGTCCGGCGCGGCCGCGGACGGCGTGCAGCTTTGCCCACTTCCGGTTTCGGAGTTGGCCGACATCACACGCAATAAAGTTGCACAGAATACGCTTGCGATCGGCGCCGGTCTGCACATGATGGGCATTGGCTTCGCGGCTTTAGAAGAGGTGCTGCGAGAGCAGTTTAAGAAAAAAGGCGAGGCCGTCGTGGCCGAAAACATCGGGGTGGCGCGGGCCGGCTACGACTATGCTGCCGCGCATTTCACGGCTTTCGCGAATCCGCTTCCCAAGACGGAGAACAAGTACGCGATCTTGAGTGGCAATGTCGCGATGGCAATGGGAGGCGCGGCTGCCGGAGTGAAGTTTTACTGTGCTTATCCCATGAGTCCTTCGACAGGCGTGCTGCACTGGATGGCGGCACACGCGCGCAAAGCGGGAATTATGGTCCGTCAGGTCGAGGACGAAATCGGAGTGATTAACATGACCATCGGCGCGGCTCAAGCCGGCGTACGGGCCATGTGCGCTACTTCCGGCGGAGGCTTCGCGCTGATGAGCGAGGGCCTCGGCATGTCGGCCATGATCGAGACGCCGGTGGTGGTGATCAACTGTCAGCGCGCGGGCCCGTCTACCGGCGTTCCCACGAAGACCGAGCAGGGAGACCTGTGGCAAATGCTTGGCGCTGCATTTGGCGATTATCCGCGGATCATCGCGGCGCCGCTGGACATCGGCGATTGCTTCAAGCTCATCCCCGAGCTATTCAACCTTGCGGACCGCTTCCAGTGTCCCGGACTTGTGCTTTGCGATCTGCTGTTGTCTGAAGGCCGCCTCAGCGTCCATCCGAACGATCTGGATTTCAGCCCGCCCATCGATCGCGGCGAGCTCATCACTGCCGCCAACGGTAACGGCGCACTCTCTGCCGCTTCCACGAACGGTGGCTACAAACGCTACAAAATCACCGACAGCGGAGTTTCACCGCGCGCTGTTCCCGGCTTGCCCGGGCACATTCATACAGTGGCCACCGACGAACACCAGGAAGACGGCGTCTTGATCAGCGATGAGTTCACCAATCCCGTGAAGCGCCGCGCGATGATGGAGAAGCGCATGCGCAAGGTCGCCGGCATTGAAGCCGCCGTGCCTCCGCCCGCGCTTTCAGGTCCGCGCAACGCCGATGTGACCTTGATCGGCTGGGGTTCGACCCAAGGCGTGATCGAGGAGGCTTGTGAACTCCTCAACGAACAAGGAATCTCCACCAATCAGCTGCAGATTCGCTGGCTCGTGCCGTTGCATGGCGAAGCCATTCTCGAAATCCTGAATGGCTCGCGGCACACCATCATCGTCGAGAACAACTACAGCGGGCAGTTCGCGCGCTACCTGCGCAGCGAAACCAGCTTTGTGGCCAGCGGGCACATTCGCAAGTACGACGGCGAGCCTTTTATGCCGCACCACATTGCCGACGCCGTGAAGGAACAGCTCGCGGGGAACACGAAACTTTCCGTTCCCATGCACGAGATTATGGTCTGAGGAGGAGACGCAGATGGCGAGCAGCGTACAGCGTGCAAGTCAACTGAACATGGCGGACCTGAAAGGCAAGGTCGATCCCGACTGGTGCCCGGGCTGCGGCGATTTCGGCGTGCTCGCCGCGCTGCAAAAAGCCTTGGTCGAGCTGCAGATCCCGACGCACAACGTGGTCACCATCAGCGGCATCGGCTGTTCATCCAATCTTCCGGGCTACATCAACACCTATGGGATGCACACGCTGCACGGGCGCGCGCTCGCGGTGGCTACTGGCCTGAAGCTCGCGAATCACGAGCTGACTGTGATTGTGACCGGAGGCGACGGTGACGGCTTCGGGATCGGCGGCAACCATTTCGTGCACACCATGCGCCGCAACGTCGACCTGCTCTACATCGTCATGGACAACCAGATTTATGGCCTTACCACCGGCCAGACCTCGCCCACCAGCCGTGTGGGCATGAAAACGAAAAGCATGCCGTTCGGCAATATCGAAGCGCCGGTTAATCCTATTTCCCTCGCCTTAGCCGCAGGCGCTACCTTCATCGCGCGCGGGTTCAGCGGCGAGCAGAAGCATCTCACCGAATTGATCAAGCAAGGTATCGAGCACAAGGGGTTCTCGTTCCTCGATGTGTTCAGCCCCTGCGTCACCTACAATCACGACAATACGTATCAGTGGTTCCGTCCGCGAGTGAAAAAACTCGAGGACGACTCCGCTTACGACTCGAGTGACTGGACCGCGGCGATGGAGAAATCCTTGCTGTGGGGCGAGGAAATCCCCATCGGCAAATTCTTCGAGCGCACGGACGTCCCTACGCTTCACGGAGCCGAGCTGGTGCTGAACGAAGGCCCGCTGGTCCATCGCGAGCTCAGAGTGCCTGCCGACGCTGCCCGCTCGTTCATAAAAGAGCTGATGTAGCCACGCGCGGTCGGCTGCCAGGCCAAATTACTCGTACATTGCGGGATGGGCATCGACAAGCGGAGGTGTGCGTGCGCACAGCCAGAAATGGCTGTGCCACAGCTACCGGGCTTAGTTGGGGGCGGGGTCGCTGCGCTTTTTTAGAACGGGCCGGTCGTTGCTTGGCGGAGCTTGGGGCACGACGGCTGCTCCTGGCGGTGCGCCTGAGGCTGGGGCCGCGGCGGAGACGCCGCCTTCGGAGTAGGCCTTCTTCAAGAACTGCTCGGCGACTTGCTGGGCGCCGCCGGTGTCGTCATTGGTTTGCTTGGCTTTGCTGTATTCGTTGACGGCGCGTGCGCGCTGGCCGAGCAGGTCAAAGATTTTGCCGAGATAAACGTGGCTCCAGACTTCGGTCCACTTCTCGGAAGCTTCCGGAACGGTTTGCAGGGCGTCGCGGAAGGCGTTGGCGGCGGCCTGGTAATTCTTTTGGTAGAAAAAGGCTTCGCCCATGCGGAAATTGGCGAGCGGGCGATTGGGCTGGATGGAAAGCGCGCGCTGGTATTGGCCGATGGCGTCGTAGTAGCGGCCCTGCTCGGCAAGCTCTTCGCCGCGGGCGATGGCGGCGCGGGCGCGCAGCGTGGAGCTGCCCTTCAGGATCACGTTATTGGGATCAATCTTGATGCCACCGGGCTTGGGCCGGCCGAAACTTTCCACGGTGAATTCGGATTCGGTGCCGATAACATCGATGGTTTTCGTTTCGGGATTACCTTCGGTATCAATGCGCAGGTCGACCGGCATATGGAAGGTGTCGAGAGGCTGCTTGATCTTTCCGACGACACGAAAACCTTGATGGGTGCGGTAGACGACGTATTCGATAGTGAAGTCGGGAACGCCCGTGGAATTAAGCCATTGCGCGAAAAAGCTGCGGAGATCCGGCGGGGGTTGTCCGGCTTTGGCGGAAGCTTGTGCGTGCTGCTCGGCGAGGGCTTCAAAGTTTTCGATGGTGGCACTGCCCTCGGCGTACTTGAAGTAGAAATCGTGCAACAGGGATTTGAAGGCGACGTCGCCCATCTGCGCGCGGACCATGTGGAAGATCATGGCACCCTTGTTCATGACGACGGAGCGATAGTCGGCGGAATAGGGAGCCAGGCGCGCGGCCTGGGCGATGGGGGCGGCTTCTTCGTACATTAAGGCGCCGACGGCGAATTCGTCGACGGCTTTCAGGCCGGCTTCCTTGCCGGCGTTTTGCTCGGCGTAAAGAGCTTCGGAGTAGCGGGCGAGGCCGTCGCTGATCCAGACATCGCCGCGCGTGGCGGGGAGCACGGCGTTGCCCCACCATTGCGAAGCGACCAGGCGCGCGATGGTGCGGTTGGAGGCCCTGGGATCCCAGATGCGCTTGCTGAGGAGCAGCAGACCCGGCCCGGCGAAATCGCGCAATGTGCCGTCGGGAAGCTGGGCGAGGGTGAACTCCGGACGGGGCAAGGGGCCGAACATATCGGAGAAGGCGACGGCGGAACGCGCGACGTCGTCGGCGAACTTCTGAGCGTCACCGCTGGCTTCGCGGGGAGCGTACACGTTGACACTGATGCCTTCGGCTTGCTTGGGATTGAGTTGCAGATTGCCCGCGACGAAGGTGCCATGCGGGGCGGGCGTCTCGCACTGGAAGACGTAGATGAGGCGATTGCCTTCCACGCTGTTCCTGCCGGGAGTTGGCGTGGGAGCGGCGGCTTTGCCGGTGCCGGCTACCGCGAAGGCCTCGGGAACGTTGAGGCGGAAAGTGGCGGTGTAGCGGTTGGAGGGATAGTTGGTCAGCGGGAACCAGCGCGCGGGGAGGAGCAGGAAGGCGCCATCGCGATTGATGGCCGCGGCGCGGACGCCGGGGACGGGGCTGTTTTCTTCATTGGCGAGCGGACCGGCGTAAGTGAACGTAAGAGTTACTTTGGCGCCCGGCGCCACCGGAGTAAGAAGATTGACGATGAGGTTGAGCGGATTTTGCGAGTCGCGCTCAAAGCCGAGCGTCTTGCCTTCGGCAGACTTCACTTCGGTTACGTTGAGATTGGGATGCAGCTCGACGCGCACGGCGCTGGAGACTTCCTGAGCTTTGAACTCGACTTTGGCCACTGCGGAGAGGGACTGCGTGATGGGGTCGAGCGTGGCGGAGACGTCGTAATGATTGGCGAGGAAAGAGGACGGACGGGGGCTTTGGGCCATGACGGGCATGGCGGCGCAACCGAAGAGAAGAATCGCCAGAAAGAAAACGGATTTCATTTTTTTGCTACGGGTCATCGGACCTCTTTCAACCCTATTCGCGCCCTTATGCCATGACTCTCTCGGTGCGATTAACCTGCTGGCGAAAAACTTAAGCTGTTTCCTCAGGGGCTAAAGCCCGTTGAGAGCGGCGGCTAATGTCGGAGCCCTTCAAGGCTCAGGATAAACTAAAGCTCCGACCCCCAAACATTCCACGGAGAGCCCCGACGGATGCAAGGCATGCTTGTGCCCTATATAGGATAGCAGAGACGTCACTTCGCGTTGCCATGCGGGGCGTGCGTTTGAGCTTGCGCTGCGGCAACTAGCTGGAGGATGGCATCGGCGGCGCGCTCGACGGCGCCCGGGGGGCCGAGGCGCAGGCGGACTTCGGCGAGGTCGCGGCGGAGAGACTCGCGGGCGCTTTGGTCGTTCAACAGGCGAAGGATCTTGGCGGAGACGCGATCAGCGGTGAAATCGTTTTGCATTAGCTCAGGCACGGCGGGCTTACCGGCGATCAGATTGACCATGCTGAAGAACGGCGTGCGGACGAGAGGCTTGGCGAGGAGCGCAGTGAGCGGCGTGACGCGATAGACGACGACCATGGGGACATCGAGCAAAGCGGCCTCAATGGTGGCGGTGCCGCTAGAGACGATGGCGGCATCGGCGGCGGCGAGGGCGTCGTAGGTTTGGCCTACCACGATTTTCAGGGGGAGTTGCGGGCGCCAGGCTTCGCGCAACGCGGCCGCGTCGGTCCCAGGGGCGCCGGCGATGACGAATTGCGATGGCGATTCGCGATGGATGCGTTGACAGGCCTCGCGGAGTATCGGGAGATGCTGGCGAAGTTCGGCGGCGCGGCTGCCCGGCAGGATGGTGACGAGTTTTTTTTGGGGATCGAGGTTTTGCTCGCGGAAAAACGCATGGCGATCGAGCGAGGCGCGCACCGCACCTACCAGCGGATGACCGATGAATTTTACGGGGACTCCGGCGTCGCCGTAGAACTTTTCTTCAAACGGAAAGATGCAGAGGGCTTGCGCGAAGCGGCGGCGTACTACGCGCACGCGCCAGGGTCGCCAGGCCCAGAATTGCGGGCAGATGTAATAAATGTTTCCAACGCGGCGCCGTTTGAGTTTGCGGGCGAGGCGGAGATGGAAACCGGGAAAGTCGGTGAGGATAGCGAAGGCGGGCTGGCGGCGCTCGGCTTCGGCGACGAGGCGGCGCATGGCACGAATGAGCGAGGGAAGGTGGCTGAGGATTTCGGTGATGCCGACGACGGAGACTTCGGAGTAGTCGGTGACGATGTCGACGCCGGCGGCGCGCATTTGCGGGCCGCCCATGCCGAAAATCTCAAGATTAGCGCGCTGCTTCAGAGCGGCGGCGAGGCGGGCGGCGTACATGTCTCCGCTGGCTTCACCGGCGGAGAGCAGAAGAGGGATGGGCGGCATGCGGCAGGGAAGCGCTCAGTCGCTGGCGGGAAGTGGCAAGGGCAGTGGCGAGCCGGGCTGCGGACGCGCGGCGCCGGAATCGTCGGGCAGCGGCAGCTCTTGCTCCTTGTACTGGAGCTGGTACAGCCGGTAGTAGATGCCGCGCTGGGCTAGGAGTTCCTGATGCGCGCCTTGCTCGCGGAGGCGGCCTTTGTGGAAGACGAGGATGCGGTCGGCATGCTGAATGGTGCTGAGGCGGTGCGCGATGACGAGTGCGGTGCGGCCGCTGAGGAGGCGGTCGAGGGCATCCCGGATTTGCAGCTCGGTCTTGGTGTCCACGCTAGAGGTGGCTTCATCGAGGATGAGGAAGCGCGGATTGTGGGCGAGGGCGCGGGCAAAATTGATTAGCTGGCGCTGGCCGACGGAGAGCGTGGAGCCGCGTTCGTTGACGCTCGCGCCGACGCCTTCGGGGAGCGATTCGATGAAATCGGCGAGGCCGATTTCGCAGATGGCGGTTTCGACAGTGTCGCGGTCGATGCCAGGAGTGCCGAGGCGGACGTTGGATTCGATGGTGCCGGTGAATAGGAAGGGATCCTGAAGAACGATGCCGAACAGGCGGCGGAGATCCTGGAGATTGATTTTGCGGATGTCGACGCCGTCGAGCAGGATTTGGCCACGCTGAATGTCGTAGAAGCGGAGGAGGAGAGAGATGAGCGTGGTCTTGCCGGCGCCGGTGTGGCCGACGATGGCGAGGGTTTGGCCGGGCTCGACGCGGAAGGAGACGTCGCGGAGGACCCAATCGTCTTCGCGAGGATTCGGAATGGGGCGATAGCTGAACCAGACGTTGCGAAATTCGATTTCGCCGCGGGGATTTTCGAGGCGAACGGCGTCGGGTGGTGACGAAACGTTGGCGGGCTCGTCGAGCAGCTTGAAAATGCGCTCGGAGGCGGCCATGGCGGACTGCAGGATGTTGAATTTCTCGCTAAGATCCTGGATGGGACGAAAGAAACGCGTGGCGAACATCGTGAACTCCGTCAGAACGCCCAAACTGAGGGCGCCGGCAAGCACGCGATTGCCGCCGGACCAGTAGATGAGGGCGATGGCAGCGACGCTGAGAATTTCGACGGCGGGATAAAAGAGAGCGTACGAGAGAATCGCGTCGCGCCAGGCGAGCATGTTCTCTTGATTGCGCTTGGCGAATTCGGCGCGCGCTTTCTGCTCGCGGTTGAAGAGCTGCACGATGCTCATCCCGGAGATGTATTCCTGCAGGAACGAGTTGATTCGCGCGATGGCGGTGCGGATGTGGCGGTTGGCGTCGCGCACGTAATGGCGGAAGACGAAGGTGACGACCAGGATGCAGGGGAGTACGGCGAGGGTATCGAGAGCGAGCCGCCAATCGATTTTGAAAAGGACGGCGGCCATGACCGCGAGGAGGAAGAAATCGTTGATCATGGTGACCACGCCGGCGGCGAAAAGATCATTGAGGGCGTCGACGTCGGTGGTGACGCGAGTGATGAGGCGGCCGACGGGATTGCGGTCGTAGTAGGTCATCGGCAAGCGCTGCAGGTGCGCGAAAATTCCGGTGCGCATGTCGTACATGGTTTGCTGGCCGACACGCTGCATGATCCGAATCTGGATGTATTGGGCGAGAAAATCGAAAATCAAGACCAGCAAGTAGACGACACTAATGATTCCGATGCCACGCCATGCGCCGCTTTCCGGCAAGCTGCCACTGAGAGCGGGCGAAAAGTAGTGATCAATGGCCCAGCCAAAGATTATCGGCGGACTCAACTCCAGAGGAGTGACGATGGCTACCAAGGACAGTGCCAGCACGACGCGCCATTTATATGGCCGCATGTACTCCATCAAGCGGCGCATCAGGCGCGAATCGTAGGCTTTGCCGAGTGCTTCTTCTTCGTGCGGGTTGCTCATGCGCGTTCGAGCTCTTCTTCCAGCAACTGCTTCTGGTACAAATCGGCGTAATAGCCGCCGCGAGCGAGGAGTTCGTCGTGCGTGCCGCGCTCGATGATGCGGCCATCACGCAGGACGACGATCTGGTCCGCGTCCTGCACGGTGGAGGTGCGGTGCGAAATCAAAATGGTGGTGCGGCCGTGCATGATGCCGCGCAGGCGGGTTAGGATGCGCTCTTCGGTTTGCGTGTCGACGCTGGAAAGGGAATCGTCGAGGATGAGGATGCGCGGGTCGCGGATGACGGCGCGGGCGATGGCAGTGCGCTGTTTTTGTCCACCGGACAGAGTGATGCCGCGTTCGCCGACAACCGTTTCGTATTTATGGGTGAAGCCCTCGACGTCGGAATCGAGGCTGGCGATTTCGGCGGCTTGGCGGACTTGGTTGAGATCATAGTTGGGAAGACCGAAGGCGATGTTGCCGCCAACGGTTTCGCCGAAGAGGTAGGTGTCTTGCGGGACGTAACCGATGGAGCGGCGCAAGGTGTCGAGCGGCCATTCGCGGATGGGACGGCCATCGATGAGGAGTTCCCCTTCAGGAGCTTCCCAGAGGCGGGCGACGAGCGCGGCGAGCGTGGTCTTGCCGCTGCCGGTGGGGCCGACGATGGCGAGCGTCGAGCCTGCTGGAATTTTCAAGTTGATGTCGCGAAGGACGGGATGCGTGCCACCGCCGTTGGTGCCGTTGCCTTGGGCGGCGCCATTGCCAGAAATGTTGGTGGGGAAGGTGAACGTGAGGTTGCGGAATTCGACTTCGCCGGAGATGGGGGCGTTGGGAGCGACGGCGCCGTGGCGATCGTCGATTTGCGGCTGCGCGCGCAGGATGTAATTGAGGCGGCCCATCGAGGCGGCGCCGCGCTGGAAAATGTTGGTGACCCAACCGAGGGCGATCATGGGCCAGACCAGAAGGCCGAGATAGCTATAGAAAGCGATCAGGGCGCCGAGTGAGATTTGGCCGCGAAGGAGCTGATGGCCGCCTTGCCAGAGGACGATGAGGAAGGAAGTGCCGATGAGCGCCTGAAGCGAAGGCATGAACATGCTCCAGGTGCGGATGAGCTTGATGTTGCGGGCGACGTACTCGCGATTGGGTTCGTCGAAGCCGCGGATTTCGGCTTCTTCCTGGGCGTAGGCGCGGATGACGCGGACGCCGGAAAGATTTTCCTGGACCTTGGCGGAAAGAGTGGCGAGGGCGGCTTGAATGGTTTCATAGAGATCGTGGATGACTTTGCCGAAGTGGCGAACGGCGACGGCGACGATGGGCACGGGAAGCAGGACCCAAAGCGTGAGCGAAGGAGAAAGGCGCGCCATGATGATGACGGCGAGAATCATGGTCACGAGCGTTTGACCGGTGTACATGATGCCAGGGCCGAGAACCATGCGGACGTTGTTGAGGTCGTTGGTGGCGCGAGACATTAATTCGCCGGTGCGATTACGGACGTAGAATTCCGGCTCCATGAGGAGAAGGCGATCGAGGAGGCCGGCGCGGAGATCGAATTCAATGTCGCGGGAAACGCCGATAAGCACCCAGCGCGTGGTGAAGGACAAGGCGCCCTTGAGCAAGACGCAGACAACAAGGATGAGGCAGTAGATGCCGAGAGCGTGGCGGCTGTGCGGGGCGTAGAAGGGAATGTCGCGATTGAACCAATCACCCGCAAGCGCTTTGGCGTGCGTATTGCTTTGGAACGGGCGATCGCTGCCGGCGAGAATGTCGGTCATGACGCCCGTGGCGAGCGGGATGATGTTGCCGACGATGCTGGTCAGCGCGAGAGCGAGCAAGCCCAGGGCGGTAGCAGGGCGGTAACGTGCGAGATAGGGTACCAAGCCGAGCAGGTTCTTCCAGGCGGAAGAATGAGCTGGCGGCTGCGATTTTTTCGCGGCGGCGGCGGGTTGCCCGGTTTTGGTGGCGTTGCTCATCGCAAGTTGGATCGCGCGGTGCTCAGGGACGGAGCCTCATTCAGAAAATGTTCATACGAGCGGTCGAGAGATTGGTAGCGCTTGGTGTCGGGATTCCAGCGGACGCCGATGGGGAGCGTGTGAGTATCCACCGCTCCCTTTAGCGGCGTGAAGTACAACGCCAGACCTTTTTCGGGATCCTGCTCGTAAGCCAAGCGCCAGCCGGTCACGCCTCCGATCGGAGTGCCGGGCAGAAAGCCTTTCGCATTCTTCAGGTGTTCGTCGCAGCGCAAGATTTCCATCCACTGGCCGTTATCGTTTTCCGCGAGCACCGCACGGGTCACAATTGTGCCGGGCAAATTATTTTTCGACGATTTGGGGACAATGTTGGCCGCGAGAAATTCCTGCTTGCCGTTTTTCGTCAGCTCGCCGAAGAGCAGCACGGTGGTCTCTTTGCCGAGCAGCGAATCCGCCGCGGATTGCATGTCCTCGGGAACGGCCGGCGCGGCCGGCTTGGCCTCCGCCGCGGGCTTGTCCGGAGGCGCGTCTCCGCAGCCAGCCAGAAAGCACGCGGCTAAGATACCCAGCGCTGCGTTTCGTCGAATAGTACGGCGAACGGCCACTCGATACCTGGTGATTTCACGCTTCGTCCCTGATGGTAAGGACGGCATGGCGGCAGGCTCGTTAGCAGGCGTCAGGAAACAGTCGCTTTCCGTGAGATTTTCCATTGTAGAAGCTTTACTACTCCTTTTTGTCTAGCAACCGGCAATGTAAAGGCGTAATGCCACAATTTTAGCCGTTGCGTGTCCTCCACGGAAGAAATCATCGGCCCAAGTTGCTTTTCTGATGAGGTGACGTTCCGGCGCCCGCCGAGGCCCAAGATTAACGCCGGGCGAGGATGGCGTCCAGCCGAGCCTCGAAATTTTCTTCCCCCTCGGAGGAGAGTTCACTGCGCTGGACCGGCACCGCAGCCTCAATGGCCTCCACCCAATTGAACAATTGTTGGATGTTTTCGCGGGTCTTGGCGTGATATTCCTTCAAATTGCCGCTGGCGGACATCCACTGGCGGAAAGTGTGCTCAACGGGATGGTCCGAGGACCCGAAGGGATTGGAGGCGGCACTCGGGGCGAGAAGGCCGCCGTGGCCGGTGAAGTAATGCTCGAATCCCAGATCGGCGGCGAAATGGCCGGCGGTGGCGGCGACGCCGTCGTCGTAGAGCGGGCCGTGGCAGATGAGCGCGAGCGGCTGCGGCTCGCGCCGCCACTTCAGAGTTTCCATATCGAATACCCAGAGGTCCCAATTTGCGCCGACGAAGTACGCGGTGTCTGGGTTCAGGTGTTGCGCGGCGAGTGCGCCAATCTCCGGGGGGCCGTACCCTTGATCTCGGAGATCCCACTCGGCTACGGGAATTTCCGTGGGATCGACGGCCTGAACCCGCAGTTCGGTGAAAGCGCTTCGCGAAGTGGAGAGCGGCGCGGTGGTGAGGAGACGTGCGAACTCCGGGATCATCGTCGTTTCGGAGAAATCACGCGTCCAGATGCGCAGATACGCTCGATTGGCCATTTTGCGTATTTAATTATACCGGTGCAGTGAAGAAGAGGCGAATTGCGCGGCGGCTCGAGCTGAAAACAGTTTCAGTGGGGGAGCGGAGGCAGAGTGCCGAGGTTAGAGGCGATTTGGGTCAGGCGCTCGCGCAGGGAGTCGACCATCTCGGAGAAAACCCTCGTGGAGGTGTCGCGGAGTTTCTCCTCGGCGGTAGCGGCGATGCCAGAGACAACTTCACGGGACTGGTGGCTGAGCGAAGCGACGGTGGCGAGCATCCACTGATTGGAAACATTTTCGAGGCGGCCGCGGAAATTCTCGGCGGCTTGCTCGCCAACACGTGCGTACAGGCCGCGTATCTCCGATTGCTGGGCCTCAGTCATCGATTTCCAGGCCTCGAGCAAGGGACCGAAACCAGCCTGCACTTTCTCATTGGCTTCAGCGATGCTTGCTTGCAACGTGCCGCTCATGGCGGTTTGAAAGCGGCGGAGAAAGCTCTCCTGCTCCGCGGTGAGTTTCTGAGCCAAATCGGCGTGCGCTGCTTCCATGCGGGCTTTGGATTCGCTCACGGACTTTTGCGCTTCGGCTTCAAAGCCGCCGAGTTCCTGGCGCGCCTGGCGCTGAATTTCGTCGATGAAAGCCGCGGAGGTGGTTTCCGCGGCTTCGCTGAACAGCGCGCGGGCACGCTCGAAAGCGTCGCGTACGACTTCTTCTATCTGGTTCTGCGTGTGGCCGACGAAATTGCGGCTGGCATTGTCGAGCTCGCCGGCAAACATGGCGGAGATTTCGCCGGCGCGTTCCCGCAAGCGCCCTTCGGCCTGCTCTCCGGCGCGTTCCGCGAAATGCTGAATTTGTGTTTGCGCTTTTTTCTCGTACCACTCCGCGGATTTCAGCAAATCATCGACGACCTGATGCTTGGTAGTCTCTGCTTTGCCTTCAAGATCCGCGAGGCTGCGCGCCGTCACAGAGTCCGCGGATTCGCGGAGCAACTGCTCGACTCCCCCCAAGTTGCCGCGGAAGCTTGCCAACGCTTCCGCGAAAGCTTCGTCGGCCGTAGCGCGAATGCGTTCTTGTTGCAGGGAAGTGGCGGCATCAAGCATCGAACGCCCTCCGGAGAGCCGGAGAATGCCCTGTTCCACCTGCAAGAGATGCGGCTGCACGAGCGTTTCGACTTGCTGGCTGAATTGCGCGGCCGCCTGGCCGCTGGATTCCGCAAAGGTTGCGTGAATGCGCGCGCTGATTTCCTCAAAGAGAGATTCGGAGCGGCGATGCAGCTCGTTGCGGTGCAGGCTCAAAACATCGTCCAACTGCGACTGAAAGCCAGCGAGGGCGTGCTGCTGTGTGGTTTCCACGCGCTCAGGGAAGACCTCGAGCCGGCCCAAGACCTCGCTGGCGCGCACCAGCGTTGCCTCGATGCGTCCGGCATGAGCTTGCGTTAGATCCTTTAGTGCAGCGAGACGCAAGTCTGATTCGGAGGCGACGAGCGCAGCGGATTCACGGAATCCGGCTTGCAAGCGTTCGGCTTCTTGCTGAAATTGTTGCAGCACGGTGTTCGCGTGGTCGTTCAGCGATTCCGCGGCTTGGACTTGCGCGGCCACGATGGCGTTATCGACGGCGATTTCCACGCGGCCCTGAGCGGCGTCTATCTCGCCGGCAAGAAAGTTCTGCCAGTTTTGTTGGGCTGAGGACAACAAGGCGGAAACGTGCTCTTGCATCTCGCTTGCCATGGTGCGCAAGGATTCCGCCAGTGCGGCGGCGCTGGATTGCTGCTGGCGTGCGCGCTCTTCGGCCAGGTGCGCGACTGATTCCGCGGAGCTCGCGATGCGTGCTTCCGCCGCTCCGGCCTGCTCGCGGAGCCGCTCCAATAAAGGTTCCACCTGGGCGCAAACGGAACGCAGCGTTTGCAGCGCCGCGCTGGTTTGATCGGCATACGCTCGGCGCTGCGCTGACGCTTCCCGCGAGAGCTGTACGGTCAAGCCGCGGGTGAGCTCCTCAAGCTGAGGCGCCAGCTTTTGAGGCAAATCGCGCTGCAAAGCTTCGGCCGCGGCGTCTTGCGCCGCGTGATGGAGGCTGGCGGATTCTTCGCGGAGTTTCTCCAGCGCCGCAGCCAATTCGCGCGAAAACATCTCGCGGTCGGTTGCCATTTTCTGGTCCCACTGTTCGGCGGAAATTCGATGCTCAGCGGAAACGGCTTGCGCGGCAGCGTCGCGAGCGGCGGCATGAATTTGTTGCCGCGCATCCGCGAGCAAACGGGTGACCTGGCGGGCGAGCTGCATCGAGGCGTCGGTGGTGCTTGCAAGGGCGGGGAAGGCACGCAAGCGTTCGGAGTGATGCACGGAAGCTGCGTCGTTATCGGACAGCGGCAGGTCAAAATCCGCCTCCGCTGCCGGAGAAGGCGATTCGTGAGGTCGTTCGGCAGCTTCGGCAGAGTCTTGCGAATTCTCCGGCAGCTGAGCGACAGGGGATGCGTCGACGGCGGGGCGGGCGTCGTCCGGGAAGGCAAACCAATCTTCAGGCGGAAAGGCAATGCCCCACGCGTTTCCGGGGAGTTCCAGCTCCAGCGCGACCTGGAAGAGTTGCCGGACGGTACGCGGGCGCTGAATCCAGGCAACGCGTCCGCGGACCGTGCGCGGCGGCTGTCCGGTCTCCGGATGGGGCACCTCGAGGGTGACCCACATATTTTTCAAAACGTAGTGCTTAGACTGATAGCGACAGCCGTGGCAATTGATGATCAGAGTGGAAGTGTGCTCGGTGAATTGGCGGCCGAGTGCGTCGACACCCGCAACGGTCAAGGGAACGGCCTGAACAATGCGCGTGCTGCGGCGCTTGCGCAACTCCGCGGTTGCGCTGGCTATTCCAGACACAGGTTCTCCCGCATCCTCGGCAAATTCCCGGCCAAGCTCGTCCATGAATTCAGACCACCCATAAGTTGTAAAAACGTTTGAAACGAAACCTGTGCTTACTTCGCCTGGGTATTTTCCGGCGCAGAGGTGCGACGCTCTCCAGTCAAGAACATCCACACTTCCTTAGCTACCCAGATGGGTCCGACCAACAAATACACCGGTCCCTGGAAAAACGCCGGATGATTGCCTTCGATCCGGTGACCCAGGAACAAAAACGCCCAGCCGCCCACGAACAATACTCCGCCCCAAATCCACTTTGTGAAAAGGAACAGGATGAGTCCGGCAAAGATCAGAGGAATGCCAACGCCGTGCAGCAATTTGTTCCAGCCGGAAGAGTGTTCGTGATCGTACTGCGCCATGTAGTGCGCCAGACCCACAGCGCACCTCCTTGCGGGGGACAGTTACCGTGGAAATCCACTTTATACCGAATCCACGAAAATCGCTAGAGCCGCGCCTACAAGTCGCGGCGGCCTTCCATGGCTTTCAGCATGGTGACCTCGTCGGCGTATTCGAGGTCCGCGCCGACGGGGATGCCCACGCCGATGCGCGTGACACGCACGCCGAGCGGCTTCAGGAGTTTGGACATGTACACGGCGGTGGCTTCGCCTTCGGCGGTGGGATTGGTGGCGATGATGATTTCCTCCACCGCGCCGCCTTTGAGGCGTTCAATCAGCGTTTTTATCTTAAGCTGCTCCGGGCCGCGCCCTTGCAAAGGCGAGAGCGAGCCGCCCAGCACGTGGTACATGCCGCTGTACATCCGCGTCTTCTCGATGGCCATAATGTTATGCGCTTCTTCAACCACGCAAATGGTCGCGCGGCTGCGCGTTGCGCCCGTGCAGTACAGGCAGGGATCGTTGTCCGTGATGTTGTGGCACACGGAGCATTCGCGGATTTTTTCTTTTGCCTCGCGAATAGCGTCGGCGAGCGCAAGGGCGTCTTCGGGCGCGGCGCGCAACAAAAAGAAAGCGAGCCGTTGCGCGGTTTTTTGGCCGATGCCGGGGAGGTGCTTCAATTCATCAATCAGGCGTTCAACGGGAGCGGCAAAATCAGGCATGTAGGATGTGTAGCATAGGGAAGCGGGTAGCGCAAACGCGAGCGGACTCGTTGTTTTAAGCGCTAGGCAGCGGCTGAAATTGAATTGCAGAAAACTGGAAGGGCGAGCTCCTTGTGTTTACGCACCCGAGACTCACCCTTCCTGATGATCGCACCGCTACTGCGATACGAAACTTATTAATTCGCGGCCTTCGCCGCGGCCCTCGCTTCGACTGCGTCGGCGCGTGGCGTCATCGAGACGACGATGTATTCCCGCTCCTTGCCGTCGGATTCCGGCACGCGAAGGAGCATCTTGTCCTTGTGGATGCGGAACTCCGCGGATTCCCCGACGGGCAGCAGCCTGGGGTGCTTGTCGTCTTTCGGACGGATGCGATAGATCAGGCGGTCGCTCTTGAGGATGTATTCCTGGCACAGCACTTCTTGCGTATTTTTGTGCTGGCCATCGGTACCGAGGATTTCGCCGGTCAGGGTCTTGCCGTCTTTTTCGGCATAGCCGCAATGGGTGGAATCCATTTGCAGCAGGACGCCGCGCTCGTATGCTGGCTTATCCTTGGCGGGAGCGGGTGCAACGCCTTGAAAGCTTGCTGCGATCATCAGGAGCACACCTGCGTTAGCTGTCTTCATTGCTGCGTCCGTCCTTTCTTTATGTTGGCTCTAATTTGTCGACCTATTGCTTCGGGCTTTGTGTCGAAGCCTGGGCCTGTGATACGAGCAGAAGCTGCGTGCCGCTGTCGAGATGCACGTTCTTGCTGGTTGAAGTAATCAGCGAGCCTTGTGTGCTGTTGGAAGCCGCTCCATTCAGGTTGAGCCCTTCGAGCCCGAAGACGCCCTGGCTGTTGGAAGTGAGCTGCCCGGCCGAGTTCAAGCCGCCGACCGCGCCGTGCGCTGCACCCGCTGCGTTCACCGTCGAGTTGACTGCTCCGCCAGCAACGCTGCCCGCGTTAGCCGCGGTGTTCGTCACCGCGCCGGTTGCCGCGCCCGCAGTGGAACGCGCGCCACCGAGCGCTCCACCACCACTGGCGCGCCCTGAGCCCACGGCTCCGCCGCCGGCCGACAAATCATCGCTACCGATAGAACTCGCCGCGGCGGTTTGCGCTGCCGCGAGCGCGCGAATCGTGACGCTTAGCGGAATTTCCTCGCCATTCTTCAGAATCGCTTTGTCAAACACGATGCCCACCGCGGATTCTTTTTCTTCCTTGCTGCGCTGCTTGCATTCGGTGACGTGCCCGACCAGCTTAGAGCCTTTCGGGATTACGGTCTTGCCTTCGGATTTCGTGCCTTCCGTCGTTTTGGCGGTGACTTGATCGCCAGGCTTGTTTTTCTTGGCGTCCACCGGTTGCGAAAGCGTGGCGTTCACGGCCGTGCCGTCGGAAAGGGACGCGGAACCGCGCCCGGTTTTTGCCGAGGTTGAAGTTGAGGTGTTGCTGGACGCCGTCGCGCCGGACTTATCCCCTTGCACCGACGTGCTGCCGCTCGCGGAAGAACTCGCTTGCGCGCCTGCCTGAGCGTACACAGCCGACCCGGTGACTACGAGCATGCTCGCTAGAACGACCACAGATGTAGCCTTCATAATCGGACCTCCTCCGAATCAATGCGGCTTTGCCGCAGTAAATGGATGAGCCGGGATTCCTCCATTTTGCGCTGCCGGGGATTTGAAGAAAAGCGCTGTTTCCAATAAATCAAGAACCGATCGGAAACCATAGCAGCGCATGCCGAGCTTCTCCCCGCGCCTCAATACATAAGGGGAGCGAGTAGGCGAAAAAATATAGCGGTCGAGAACAGCGATGAATGCGTGGGAAAGAGCGTAAACGGGCCCTAAACAGGCCTAAAACAAGCCGGGGATTTTAATGTTCCCGAGGCCTGGGATTCCGCCGGAGAGCTTTTTCATCTGATTGGCGAGTTCTTCGTCGACGCGCCGCGCCGCTTCGTTGACCGCCGCGCGCACCAGGTCCTGCAACATCTCTTGATCCTTGCTGGCAAACACCTCCGGCTCGATGCGCACGTCCAGCACCTGCTTTTGGCCGTTCATCTTTACCGCGACCATGCCGCCGCCGGCCGAAGCCTCCACCGTCACGGAATTCACTTGCCGCTGCAGATCATCCTGCAGTTGCTTGAATCTCGAGAGCATTTGTTGGAGAGCGCTGACTTCCATCAGGTTTCCTCTGGACGATGTTTCACTTCGGCGATTTTTCCTCCGAAGCGCTGCAGCATCGACTTCACCATTGGATCGCGTTCAAACTGAGCGCGCAACTCTTGCGTGGCCGGCCCGCCCCGCGATGCCGAAGCGGCCGCTGCTGCAACTGCTTCGAGTTTAGCACAGACTCGCACCGCGCGACCGAGGACCTTGCCCGAAGCGATACGGACCTTCTCGAGCGGCTCGCGTCCTTCGAGCATTTCCGCGAAGGAGCGCCTGTCCGGAGGAAAATAAATTCGCAGTTCAGCGCCGTCGAGCTCCCAACGAGTGGCTTGCTCGATCAGTTCGCCCAAAAATTTCTGCTGCGCCTGAATCGCTTGTTTGATCGCGGCAACTTGTTCCTCACTGATGCCGCTGAGTTGCGCGGCAAGTGGAGCCGCCATTGGGGGCTCGGGGCTTTGCGGTGGTTGTTGCGGAGCAGCGGCGGCTTGGTGTTCTTCCAAGCGAGCTGGCATCGATGTAATGGGTCCCCTCGCCGGAATGTTGGGAGCGACGGCAAATGGAGCGGGTGGCGTGGTTGCCTCGCGGCGCGGCAGAGCCGGGATCGAAGCAGCTGTTGCCGTGGTGGCGCGCGAACTTGCCGCGCCTGTATTGCTCGCAGGAGCGCCACCGCGCACTTCGGCCAGCAATTCTTCCAGCGGCGCGAGCCGCGATGCGTTGATCAAGCGTAACAGGCCCATTTCGAGATGCACGCGCGGGTCGGGCTTGCGGCGCACGTCGTCGTCGGTTTGCAGCAAAATCTGAAAAAAACGCGTCAAGTCTTCTTCGTTGAATTGCGCCGCGGCCCGCTCCAGCGCGGGCCGTTGGTCTGGAGTCGCGGCGATCAAGTCAGAATCCGCGCCGCAGACGCGCGCGATCAGAAGATTTCGCATGTGGCGAATAGCTTCGCGGCAGAAGTGCTGCAGGTTGCGCCCTTCTTTCTGAAACGTATGCACCAGGGCGAGCGCGCGATCCGCTGAGCCAGAAGCGATGGCGCCAACCAATTCCTCGAGCGAATCCTCAGGGACCACGCCGAGCAGTTCGCGCACTTCCTTGTCCGGAATTGTGTCGCCGCAAAACGCGCGGGCCTGTTCCAGCAACGAAAGTGCGTCGCGCAGGCTGCCTTCGGCCATGCGCGCGATCACCGCGAGTGCACCCGCTTCAATCTTCAGATCTTCCTTGGCGGCGATTTCTTGCAAGCGCCCGCTGATTTCCGCAAACGTCAGCGCGCGAAAGTGAAAGTGCTGCGAGCGCGAGCGGATGGTATCGACGAGATTTTCCGGCTCGGTGGTGGCCATCACGAAGATGACGCGGTCCGGAGGCTCCTCGAGCGTTTTCAGGAGCGCGTTGGAGGCTTCGCCGGTCAGCATGTGCGCTTCGTCGAGGATCACGACCTTGCTGCGCGCGGCGGCCGGCGCGTAGCGCACCATCTCGCGCAATTCGCGGATTTGGTCGATGCCGCGGTTGGAGGCGGCGTCGATCTCGATGACATCGAGGGAAGTGCCGGCGGCGATCTCCTTGCAGGAGTCGCAGACGCCGCACGGTTCCGGCGTCGGGCCGTTCACGCAGTTGAGCGCCTTAGCTAAAATCCGGGCGGCCGTCGTTTTTCCTACGCCGCGCGCGCCGGAAAAAATGTAAGCGTGCGCCACGCGATTGTTGCGAATGGCGTTCCGCAGCGTTTCCGTTACATGGGCTTGCCCGACAAGATCCCCAAACGTTTGCGGGCGCCACTTGCGTGCGATGACCTGGTAGCTCATGAAAGGTATCGAAACCGAAAGACTCGCGACTGAAAATGCGAGGAACTTCGGGTGAACTGCGGCACCCGAGGCGTTCCCGATACCGTTGCTCCCTTCCGGGCCTGGCGGGGTTCGCGGGACCTCGTTGCACAGAGCCCGAAGTTCCACGCTTCGCAGTCGCGCTTTCACGCGACTGCGAAGTCAGTTTAGCACAGCGATGTTGTGCTCGCTCGCCACTCGCGAGCATAAATTTGCGTCATGACTTTGGCTTCGCGGCGGGCGCGGCGTCCGGCGGCGGTACTTCGGACGGATTCACCCAGTTCACCTTGAATGGGCCGGCGCCGTGAACCTGCACGATCGTCTCGCCTTTGACCATTCCGTAGTGGCGCATTTCCTTGGGCATCAATGCGAAATTTCCGACGTTCATCGCCTGCATCTTTGATTCGTCGAACGCTTCGCCCATGCCTACAAGGAAAGTGCCCTTGAGCACCGTGAGGTTTTCATCGGCGGGATGCCAATGCGCCGGAATCTTGGATCCATCCACGCAGCGGATGCGCAGAACGAATGGCGTGCCCTCCGCGTTGGGATCACCCGCCACGGACGCGAGGTCGCACCCTTTGATGATCGGCGTCCACTTCAAATCGCCAAAATGCACGATCTTGTGCGCATCTCCGGCTTCCTTTTTCTCCTGGCTGTACATGCGCGGACCCGCTGCGACCGTCGCGACGGCGAGCGCGCAGATACAGACCACACAATTTCTTTTCATGAAGTTTTCCCCCGTTGAGTCCACCGAATGCGCCGACGATACCGTCTATAGGGCAAGCGAGAAAGCAGCTTGTTTCCTATTGTGAACAGCGCCGCAGCTCTCCAAGTGACGTGCGGGAAACTCCACGTCGCGCCAAAAAAAAAGGCGCCACTCTCGCAAGTGGCGCCCGCTTCTGTGTGAACTCCGTATCGTCTTGATGCCAAATTGCTTCCTAATTCTTCGGGAAGCTAGGATCGGCCTTCACTTCCAGCATCTGCTTGGTGTGCCGTTCGCTGTGCGCGGCGGTGAACAGGACAAACTCGTATCCGTCGAGTTTGCCCAACGGGCTGTCGCCGAGGTGCGCGCGCAGTCCGGGAGTGTTTTTCAGATATTCTTCCGTCGCGGCGCGGCTCTCCACGAAATGTTTTTGTGCCTCCAGCGGTGAGCCAAAGCGGTTGGTGGGCTTGAGCGGCTCCGGGGCCTGAACCTTGTGTGTGCGGTCCGTCACCATGGCCAGGACCGTCTCATCCGATTTCTTGATTTCTTCGGCGCTCCGTATAGGCATCGCCGGAGACTTCATGATTTGCTCTTGTGTCACGCCGCGCAGCATATCTTCTGCTGCCGCCAGATGCTCGATCAATTCCGCCAGGGACCAGCGGTCCGGCGCGGACTTGAAGTTCCACTGCGCGTCGGACAATCCCTTTGTCGCGTCCAGCACGCCCTTCTTGGTCGATTCCAGGTATTGCAGCGCTCGGTCCTTATCAATCTGCGAGACATCCTGCGCCTTCGCCGACGCCGCGCCTGCCAGCGCCAGCACCATCATCATCGCTACTGCGTAACATCGCTTCATACTGGTTTCCTCTTTCTCATAGTTTGGGTAAAGGAACGGAATCGAAAAACAGGGTCCAGCCACCCGGTCTGCCGGCCGCCTGGCGCAACATGCCCACGGGGACGGGCTCTCCACAATGTATGGCAATGTACCAATGATTGCGCCAAGCGTCCACGCTCCCCGGCCCTACTAATCCCTATTACGTCCGGCAGAAGCGTTCGTTTCAAGAATTCCGGCGAGCAGCCCGTGTTCGCCGTGGCATCGCTGGCGCGCAATCCCAATCCCGTGTATTTTCTGAACCGGCTTATTCATCGAATTCCCGAAGAGCGCTCCGTGGAACCCATCTCCCACTTCTTCTATTCCGATCGCCTCAAGCTGCAATTCTGGGACTATGGCCAGGACGGCAAGCCTTCGCTGGTGCTCGTGCACGGCGGCCTGGACCACGCGCGCAACTGGGATTGGGTCGCGCGCGTTTTGTGCGAGCACTATCACGTCTACGCGTTGGACTTGCGCGGCCACGGCAACAGCGCCTGGGCACCCGGAGCCACCTACAGCGTGGCCGAGCACGTACTCGATCTCTCCGCCCTCCTCGACATCATCGATGATTTCCCGATTCGCTTGATCGGCCATTCTTTGGGTGGCGGCATCGTTCTCAGTTATTGCGGTGTGTATCCCGCGCGCGTCGGCAAAGCCGTGTCCATCGAAGGACTGGGTTTCCCGCAAGAACATCGCGTCCACGGGCCCGCATCCGTGCGCGTCCGCGAGTGGATTGAAACCATTCGCGAGCTCGAAAAGCGCCGCCCCAAGAGTTACCCCAATCTTGACGCCGCCATGGCGCGCATGAAGGAGGCCAATCCGCGGCTCTCCAACGAAGTCGCGCGGCACTTGACCCTGCACGGCACCAACTGGGAGTCCGACGGCTCGCTGCTCTGGAAATTCGACAATTACGCGCGCGCCATCTCGCCGCACGGCCATCACATGGAGGATGCCGTCGAATTGTTTAGCCGGATTATCTGTCCCGCGCTGTTCTTCTGGGGACTGGAAAGCTTTCTCCCGCTTCCCGAAGAAGATCCGCGCTACCAAGCCATCGCCAAGCACCGCTTGATCAAGGTCCCCGGCTCCGGCCACTGGGTGCACCACGACCAGCTCCAACTCTTCCTACGCGAATCCACCGCCTTCCTCGCCGATTGATTGACGCTGTCATTCCGAACCCGCCGTATTTTGGCGGTGTGAGGAATCTGCTTTTCTCCACCGCTGTTACGTAGCGGCGGGCTTCAGTTTACCCTGAGCCTCGAAGGGCCTGGCGCGGCGAGCCGAGGGCGAGCCTCCCCTTCTTCGACGGGGGAAGCCTGCTTTTCTCCGAATCTACTTTTTTAACCAGCCTAGCGGATTCTTATCTTCGCCTGAAATGAAACGGTACCCAAAAGCGTATATAAGAGCAGCGCCCGAGGTCTCGGCGCCAAATCTGCACAGTCAGGAGAATGAAATGAAACTCCATGCTCTGGCGTCAGCAGTGGTGCTGTTCCTGGTTTCCACGGCGGCTTTCGCACAGGATTCCAAAACTCCGCAGGGTTCCTCGAACAGCAAGGGAGAACAGGCTTCACCGGCCAATCCGTTCAGCACGTACAATAAAATCTTCTTTGCAAGGATGAAGACCATCCTCGCCAGCTCCGCCGAAAAAATGCCCGAAGAGAATTACAACTTCAAGCCCACGGAGGCCGTCCGCAGCTACGGCCAGATTGTGGGACACCTCGCCGACGCACAATATAACTTTTGTTCAATGGCCCTCGGAGAGACCAATCCCGGCCTCAAGATCGAGCAGACCAAGACCACCAAAGCCGATCTCGTCGCCGCGCTCAAAGATGCGCTCGCCTACTGTGACAAGGCCTATGACAGTATGACCGATGCGTCCGGCTTACAAACCGTGAAGCTGTTCGGCATGGACATGCCCAAATTCGGCGTGCTCAACATTAACAACGCGCACGACATGGAACACTACGGCAATCTTGTCACCTACATGCGGCTCAAGAACATCATTCCCCCAACCACCGAACAGGCTCAGGCAGCACAGCAGAAAAAGTAATCGCACAACTTCCCGGGCAGCGGCGTTGTCGTCTCGCGTGCCGGTGTCAGCGGGTAGCTTTTCTCCGTTGCTGTTTCGTAGCGCCTGCCCGCCTGTCGAGGGGCGGGCTTGAGCCCGGCGAGCGAGCCGAAGGCGAGCGTTCCTCGCCTTTCTCCACGCTGTCATTCCGAACCCGCCGTATTTTGGCGGTGTGAGGAATCTGCTTTTCTCTTTAGGGGGTTGAACCTTCAGGTCCGACATCCGACATAAATCCCGCACTCACCCGCCGTCATCCCGGCCGTAACGGGCGATTTTTTCCGCACTCGCGTCTTCGCGAGTGTCGCCCGTGGAGCGGAGGGACCGTGGCAATATTGCAGCCTAGCTCAGCTCGATGAGACCCATCTGAAAAGCCATCTAGTACAGTGCCCAGCGGTACAGTGTTCGACGGCGGCTCGAGTTGCTATAGTTTTTGCGTGTTCCTGCGCTCGCAACTAGCCACCATCGCAGCGATTTCCTACCTGCTAGCCTTCCTCGCCGCCTCTTTATATCCGCTGATCAGCCTTCAAACATTTGCAGGTCGACCTGCCGCCCTGCTGCTTTGGCCGTGGATTAACCTCATACACCCATCATCACAAATTGTTCGGGTTGCGTGCGCAGTGCTGAACGCGGCCATTATCTATGCGGTCCTTGCGCTCCTTTCGCTTCTCTTGCATCGAGTTCTGCGCCGCCCCTAGGGACTTACCAGCCGCAATCGGCCAGCCCGGCCGCGTCCCCCGCCTCCACGCTGTCATTCCGAACCCGCCGTATTTTGGCGGTGTGAGGAATCTGCTTTTTCCTTTCCCCCAGCGCCCTCCAGCCCCGGCTGCGTCCGCGCCTCCATGCCACCGGGAAGCAACGGAAAAGGGTGATAGGCCGTCGTAGGGGTAGGCTCAGGTGCGGACCCCGACGGGAGGTGGATATGACGAAGCGAGTGAACGCGATTGCGGGGACGGCGGTGGTGGTCTTGGCGGCTTGGACGTGGGGAGCAGGGCTGATTTGGGCAAAGAAGAAGAGCGCGCTGCCGCAAGTTGTGTTGAATGCGCAAACGGTCTTCGTGATGATCGACCCAGATGCGGCAATTCCAGTGAATGACCCGGGCGGCAATAGAACGGCGCGAGAGGATGTGGAGAAGGCGCTGATGGAATGGGGACGGCTGAAGCCGACGATGACGATGAGCCAAGCGGACTTGGTCATTGTGCTGCGGAAGGGAGACAAGCAGCCGATGAATCCCACGGTCGGCGGACAGTCGCCGAATGACCGTCCGGTGATTCTGCAGGGGACGGACAACACGATCCGCATCGGTGGTCAACAGGGACGGTCGCCGGATGCGGCGCAGAATGGCGGGCCGCTCTCCCCGAAGCCAGGGATGGGAGGAGAGATTGGGCCGACGGAGGATTTGTTTTCGGTGTACCTCGGGCGGACCGAGGATGCGCTGAAGTGGGGGCCGTTGTGGCGTTATGCGCGGAAAGATGCATTGAAGTCACCGGACGTGCCGGCTGTGGCGGAGTTTAAGAAGGCGATAGACGAGGCAGTGAAACAGCAGCAGAAGGCGGGGAAGCCGTAGCCAGCCATAGACACAACTCATTTTCGCCGGATGGTCCGAATCTCTTCCCAGCAGCGACGCGCGAGGAGCCAGGTCCAAATGGCAGGCGATTCGGTCCAAACCTTCTATACCACCGTTAGTGGGACCACACGCATAGTGCTTCCTGTACGCCAGGCGAAGAACGAAAGCCACGGTTCGTGTGAGTAAACGGATTCTCTCAAACCTCTCGACACACGAATGGACAGCCACCGCGAAGTACTAAAGTACTAAGGTAGTTGTCTGCCGTGAAATTAGAGTCTTCCACTGCTTGTCAGTTATACCAGTCATGGTAAGACAAGCACTTGTGGGGACTGCTCACCTCGGTCTCCTGAGTTCCCACACTGGCTGTGATGCTATATGACAAGCTATTCCGGAAACGCTGCCAAGGTCGAACCTGGCCAGACTTCTGCGCAAGGAAAAAATCTTCGTCAGGGCGAACGTGTTTTCCTAACCTTGCCCATTCGTATCTCGGGTGTCGGGGAACACGCAAAAGAGTTCCTTGAGGAAGGGCGCACAGTAGATGTCAGCCGCGAAGGCGCGACAATCATGGTGGACCGCGAGCTGCGCCTGGGCCAAAACATTAAAATCCGGCGCATCGGAGCAAGTAAGGAGGCGGAGGCTCGGGTCGTCGGCCAAATAGTCAGGGAAACCGCGGGCTTGCTGTACGGGATAACTTTGGTCGACCCCACCGTCAATCTTTGGGACATTTCATTCCCTGCCGTTTGCGAGGCAGATAAGGCTGTCCTCCGTGCCCTGCTCAGCTGTATTGCCTGCGGGCAGACGGAAGTGTCGTATCTCAACGAATTTGAAACTGATCTCTTTCTTTACCACCGGAGCATCGCCCGCATCTGCGGACGATGCGGAGGCTGGACCATCTGGACTCAGCCGCAAGCCCAGATCCCCGCCCTGCACAGCGCAGTGGAGAAGGATAGCCAGCGCCAAAGGTTGTGCCACGTGTTAGCCCCTGGGACGCGGAATCAGCGGTCGCACCACCGTATCCGGGCAGACGCGATTGGAAGCGTTCGGCACCCCACACTTGGAACCGAGGTTGTGCTCGTCGGAAACTTAGCGCGCGGAGGTTTAAGCTTTTACAGCACCAGCACTTACGCGGAAGGGTCGAGCATAGAAATGGCGATACCCTACACGTCGAGGGCGCCAAACATTTATGTGCCCGCTCGGATCGTGAACTCACGAAAGGGGGAGGACAAGGGTTTCATTGAGTACGGGGTCTCTTATATCTTGTGACTGATCTCAGAGGAGCGCATCTTCTGTCCGGACATTTGAAAACCACTTGATGTCCGGTTAGCGTTTACCAGGCACTTGAAAAGAAGAAAGCAGCTTTGTGCTGATCTGAACGCATCATAGAATTCGCATTTGGGAATTGCGAGTGCATTTCTGATTATGGCGCGCGCATTTGGATTCATCTGCAGGGCCTCCCTGGCGAGCATGTGCCTCCTGTCCACACTTTCCGGTCAAACCGCGAAGCATCCAAGCGAGTCTGCCAGCAGACTCCTTGAGCAGTTCGAGAACACGACGGTATTCTGGGAACAATTTCTCGTGGCCAAGAAGATTGTGGCCCTCCATGACAAAACTGTGCTTCCACACCTCGAACCCTGGCTTCGCTGCGAGGACATGCGCCGCAGAGGCAACGCGGCGTTCATTTTCGCACGCCTCGGCGATGATCGTGGGTTTCAGGTTATCAAAGCTATTCTGGAAGACCGTTCGACTATACGCGCTGTGTTCGAGATCGACAGCGCGGGCCACCCGAGTCCACGGCAACAAATTCGTGCGGACCGTTATTACGCCGCGCACCTTTTCGGCGATCTGAGGGACATGCGAGCAGTTCCCATTCTGATTCCCCTGTTGAAGGATGAAGAGGTCAAGTTGATTGTTCCTTGGTCGTTGGAAGAAATCGGTGATACCTCAGCCATCTCAGCCTTGATTGAGGCGCTAGGTGACAATAGTGTGGAAATGCGCAGCGCAGCCCTCCGCTCTCTTGAGAAATTACAAGCCATGGAAGCAGCGCCGTAAACTCCGTTTCACTCGATGAAGTCGGCTAAGCAGGCATCTTCGTTCCAACGACGAACTTTTCCGGTTACCGGACATCTGCTCCGCCAGCGTAGTTGGCAATCGGCTCGATGGTGACTAAACTGCGTTTTTGACTTTCCGCGCCGTTCGAACGGTTAACCAATCCTTTATAATAACACTTGACAACTCGTCGGCCACCGTGTATTCTGTTCCCGATTTTGGGCTTGCCCGCCTTAGTGTGGCGGGCCTCAGGCCTGCCCGCCCAACGGGACCGCCGCTCACCTCCTATCGAGGAGGCATGACTCGCCTGATTCGCCCCCGGCCGCTTGCCCCGATTTTAAGAGGGGCGCACCTCCGCTTCGCGGCCGCATAAAAAGGGCAAACAAAGATGTCCCCAGCCCACCATCGCTATCACTTTCCGATTCTTCCGCGTATTTCCGTCCTCTGCGCCTCTGCGTTCAGCTGTTCGTCCCCATCGATTTGCAACTGCACTATCTTCACCAACTTACGAGTTGCTTTTTCCGCAATTCCCTTGCTTTCAGCAATTTCTGCGTTGCCCCCTGTTTTTTCCAAATCTATCTCAAAAGGAAACTCCAAATGACCCAGCAAACAGCGAACTCCCGCTTTATCAACAGCTCCGCCCGTTGCACCTATCGTTTTCCCAACGGCCGGCGCTGCCGCCTCTACACCTCCGGCGCGAGCCCAAACTTCTGCCCAGCCCACGCGCCCCTCCCGGCCAATCAGCCTAATCCCGCTGAAATCGCCTCCACCCTCACCGCCAACCTCGACGACTTTACTTCCGCCGCTCAGATCAACGACTTCCTCTCGCGTCTGCTCCTCCTCCTCGCGCAAGACAAAATCTCCACGCGCCGTGCCGCCGTCCTCGCCTACATTACCAACCAACTCCTCCGCACCCTCCCAGCAATCGCCAAGGAGGAAAACGCCCAGCCCACTACTTTCATCTTCGACGCGCCCAGACCCGAACGTGACTTGACTGACCCAACTCCGCCTCAGAACACACCCAACGCCGCCAACCAGGAGCCCCGGAAATCCAATGAGATTGGAAACAAATGACCGGGCCCGTGCGTAACTCTGTCAGCATTCACACCTCAGGGCTTAACCGTGTCCTCGAGCGGGTGCATCGTACCGGCCACTTGCTGGCAGGCACCGCCGTTGGCCTTGTATACGGTGAGCATCACGGCGCTGAACTCATGATGTTGCCCATCGCTCTTTGCGTCGTAGGACACGTGCATCGTGCCGTGCTCGTAGGCCATGTCGCCCGATGGGGAGACCACGATTTTATGGTCATCGGCCCAGGTATATTTCCTGTTGATGCGGTCGGCGAATTTTTCCGCGGCGGCGTCGTGGATCGCGGCTTTGCCGGTCACCGGTTTGCCGAAGGGAGGCATAAAGGAGAAGGCGTTGTCGGCCACGGGCAAGCGGCCCTCCTTGATGGCGGTTTCCGTACAAGGACCCGTTTGAGCTTGCGCGGCTGCCCCGAACATTGCAGTGACGAGAAGAATCAAACTAACACGCATTCGATCTTCCTCCTTATCCGAAGCGACTTTTCCAGCAGACGGGGTACTTTGGGCCGAGGGTTCCCGGCAAAAATTGGGCGTAGTTTAGCACGAGTCGATGCGAGGGAGGCTAATGCTGGGAAACAAATGCCCGCGCGCGGGCGTAACTCTGTCAGCATCCACACCTCATGCCTCCGGGGAGGAATCTAGTGCGAAATTTCTGGCAAGATGTCCGCTTCGGACTGCGCGTATTGTCCAAGAGCTCCGGCTTCGCGGCGGTCGCGATTCTGACGCTGGCGCTGGGCATCGGCGCGAATACCGCGTTATTTTCCGTGGTCAACGGCGTGTTGCTCAATCCGCTGCCGTTTCCGAATCCCGACGAGCTGCTCGCCGTGTACTCAAAAACTTCCTCGTTCGGCCAGTCTTCCATCTCCTATCCCAATTTCCTGGACTGGCACAAAGACAATACCTCCTTCTCCTCGCTCGGCGCCTTCCGCAGCGAAAGCTACAACTTGACCGGCATCGGCGAGCCCGAGCGCCTGAACTGCCAGATGGTCTCCGCGGAATTTCTTCCCGCGTTGGGAATTCCGTTGCCGCTCGGCCGAAATTTCCGCCCGGAAGAAGATAAGGCAGGCGCGGCTCCCGTAGCGCTGCTTGGCGACAGGCTCTGGAAGGGCAAGTTCGCAGCGTCTCCGGACATCCTTGGCAGGAGCCTTACGCTGAACGGCAAGTCCTACACCGTCGTGGGAGTTGCGCCGAGCCGTTTGCCCGTCTTTAGTCCCATCGATGTCTACGTGCCCATCGGCCAATGGACCGATCCCACCTTTCGCGATCGCCACATCAGCATGGGCATGAACTCCATCGGTCGGCTCAAACCCGGGGTCAGCTTCGAGCAAGCGCGCGCCGATATGGACCGCATCGGCCGCAACCTCGAAGCCGCTTATCCCGACTCCAACAAGGGCACTGGCATCACTTTGGTGCCGCTCAAAACAGACGTCGTTGGCGATGTGCGCGGAATCTTGCTGGTGCTGCTCGGCGCCGTCGGTTTCGTGTTGCTCATCGCGTGCGCCAACGTTGCCAACCTGCTCCTGGCGCGCTCCACGGGCCGCGCCCGCGAATTCGCCATTCGTTCCGCTCTCGGCGCCAGCCCCGCGCGCGTGATCCGCCAGCTTCTCACCGAGAGTGTCATGCTCGGCGTCGGCGGCGGCGTCATCGGCCTGCTTCTCGCCAAGTGGGGCACGCGCGCCATCCTCGCCGCCTTGCCTGCGGCTCTGCCGCGCTCCGAAGAAATTGGCATCGATTCGCACGTGCTGCTGTTCACCGTCGGTGTCTCCGTCCTCACAGGAATTCTCTTCGGCCTCGTCCCCGCCATCAAGACCCTGCGTCCAGACATGCACGAAACCCTCAAAGAAGGTGGCCGTGGCTCGAGTGGTGCACGTCATCGCACGCAAAACGTCTTCGTCATTGTGGAGATGGCCATGGCCCTGGTGCTGTTGATCGGCGCGGGCCTGATGATCCGCAGCCTCGCGGCTCTGTGGCGTGTAAATCCCGGATTCGATTCGCGCCAGGTGCTGACGTATGACGTGTCGTTCACCTCGCCTGCGGACATCACTGCTGACCAGCTTCGCGCGAAATACCGCGAGACCTTGCGCCAATTTGAGAATGTTCCCGGTGTCGAGAACGTTTCCCTGATGGGCGGATCTCTTCCCATGACCGGCGACTCCGAAGTTCCGTTTTGGATCGAAGGACAGCCCAAACCCGCCAACCAAAACGAAATGCCCTTCGCGCTGTTCTATCTTGTGACTCCGGGGTATCAGCAGGCCATGCGCATTCCGCTGGAGCGCGGCCGTTTCTTCAATGCGCGCGACGACGAGCGTACGCCCGCGGCCGCCGTCATCGACTCCAGCTTCGCGCGAAAATATTTTCCCGGACAGGACCCCGTCGGAAAGCGCCTCCATCTCTCTCTGCTGGAAATGCAGCCGGAAATTGTCGGGGTCATCGGCCACGTCGAACATTGGGGCCTCGGTTCGCGCGAGCACCAGGACCTACAGTCGCAAATCTATCTCTCGGTTTGGCAGGTGCCCGACCGCTTCTGGCCGCTCCTGGCGAATGGCGTCGGCTGGGTGGCGCGCACCACCGGAGCGCCCACAAGCATCGTCAGCGGTATTCGCGAAGCTGAAGCCAAGGTGGACGCTACCGCGGTGACCTACAACGTGCGACCCATGGAAGAGATTGTTGCCAATTCCATCGCCAAGCAGCGCCTAGCCATGATTTTGCTCTCCGTGTTTTCGACGCTGGCCTTAGTGCTCTCCGCCATCGGCATCTACGGGGTAATCTCCTATCTGACCGGCCAGCGCACCCATGAGATCGGCATCCGCGTGGCCCTGGGCGCCTCCGCGTCGGACGTGCTCCGAATGATCGTCGGCGAGGGCATGCGCATCGCCCTGATCGGTGTCGGCATCGGAATCGTCGCCGCTCTCGGCCTCACGCGCCTGATCACTAAGCTGATTTTCGGCGTCGGTGCCAACGACCCGCTCACCTTCGTTGGCGTGGCGGTGCTGCTCAGCAGCGTTGCCCTCATTGCCTGCTACATTCCCGCGCGCCGCGCCATGCGCGTAGACCCCATCATCGCTCTCCGGTACGAGTAAGGGGCTAGCTATCCTGACTGTCCGGTTTTCGTTTCAGGGGCCATGACTGCTTGCTGTTGGTTCTAGGAAGGAAAGAGCGCCGCGCAACTGCTTTGGCGAGTTACACGGCGCTCAGGGGGTCTTGGCTGGTGGATTGTGGGGTCGCTGAGGAGGTACTGCTGGTAGGAGCTTGCTTGCGAGGCACCGACGCGTGCGTGGCGCGCGCGATGGCCGTCGCAAAATCTTCTTCGAATCTCCGTGGCGTTCTCATCTGCTTCTTAAACTAGCTGCACCGGTATGAGTGCAGGACGGGTGCCAAATTCCGCCGTGCATGCTGCTGATTTGGTTGAATTTACAAAACGACGAGCTGCGCACCTTGAGCCAACACGGAAAAACTGTTCCGCGGCGGTACACTCGAAATCCAAATTAGGGAAAAGGGAAACGCTATAAGCGCGCGCCTGCCGAGGCTTGCCCGAATTTCGCGGCCTTGGGTTTCTCTTGCGCATCTTCTTTCAGATACCGGTACAAGCTCGTGCGCCCGATACCTAATACCTGCGCGGCGCGCAGGCGATTCCCCTGGCACATATCGAGAACCCGATGGATGTGTATCTTGCGCATTTCTTCGAGAGACAAGGGGTGAAACTCGTCGCCCTCCCCCGTCCGCGGCCCGCCGTGCTCCAGGCCTTCCGGGAAGTCGGCCAGGTCGATGAAGTCTCCGCCAGTCGTGATGCAGGCGCTGGAGATAACGTTCTCCAGTTCGCGCACGTTCCCTGGCCACGCATGCTGCAGCAGCACCGCTTGCGCGCGGCGGGGTCAACCCGGAAATTGTCTTTCCGTACGCTTCGTTGTACTTCTTGAGAAAAAATTGCACCAGCAGCGGAATGTCCTCCAGCCGCTCGGTCAGCGGAGGGATGCGAATCTGGATAGAGCTCAGCCGGTAATATAAATCCTCGCGAAAGCGTCCGGCCAGGACTTCCGCGCGCAAGTCCCGGTTGGTTGCCGCAATCAGCCGCACGTTGATCTGCCGCACCTCCGGCGAGCCTACGCGCTGGATTTCGCGGTTCTGGATCACCCGCAACAGCTTGGCCTGCATGGCCAGCGAGGTTTCCCCCACCTCATCGAGAAACACCGTTTCATTGTTGGCGAACTCAAACAATCCCGGCCGCGTGTCGGTCGCGCCAGTGAAGGACCCGCGGATGTGCCCGAAAAGCTGGCTCTCGAGCAAGGTGTCCACCATCGCCGAGCAGTTGCACACCGCCAGCTTCTGCTGGCTCACGGGACTAATTTGGTGGATGGCCCGCGCCACGAGTTCTTTTCCCGTGCCGGTGGCTCCAATCAGCAAGACGTTGGTATAGTGCCGCGCCACCTTGCGCGCGAAATCAAACACCTCCAGCATCGCAGGGCTTTTGCCAACGATGCCGTGGAATTCCAAATCCTTCAGCAACTGTTCTTCGAGCTCACGCACGCGCCGCCGCTGGTCGTACAGCGCCGCCACGTCATCCAGCGTGCGCTTCAGCCGTGCGCGGTCGATTGGCTTGGGCAGGAAATCGGTCGCGCCGCGGCGTATCGCATCCAACGCCGACTCCAGCGTGTAGTCGCCGGTCATGATGATTACGTGCAGGCCTGGATCGTTGCGCAGTGCCGCGTCCAGGAACTGGTACCCGTCCATTCCCGGCATGTGCACGTCCGCCAGCACCAGCCGACAGCGCCCGTACTGCACCAGTTTCAAAGCCTCTTCCGGGCTCGCGGTGGTGATGGGCTCATAGCCCAGGCTCGCCACCAGCGCCGCCAGCATCTCCAGTTGTGCGGGATCATCGTCCAGAATGCAGGGAGTCAGCGAGCTCTTCGCCGGGGAGGTTTCGACAGCCTTGGGGTGGGCCTGGACCACGCCGACTGCATCGCATCTTGGCTTCCACTCGCCGCCGGCATCTTCTTACAGGCTTCTTACAGTTCCTCGTCGAAAACCTACGCCGGTGGACAGCTAAGCTATTGTTTCAGAAGCGCATAGAGTTCGCGGAGTCTCTCGACAGAATTTATCCGCGAATCGGTGCCGCCCTATCGCACCGCCATTTCGGACCTCTGTTCCGTTTCGGCACTTTCCCGGCTCCAGGGCTCCTGTTTCTATCGGAGCAGTTCCGTCCGGCGCCCGGGCCGCATAGACGCCAGACGCAGCCGAAATTAGCGCAGACCTTCGTCCGTACTCGCTCCCAGCTCCATCTGGTATGCCACCGGATAGGATCGGTCATTGCCAAACTGTGCGCAACTGAACCACTTTTGGAATCCTCAGAAGTGACTGCGCAACAGCAGGTTGGTGGCGAAATTCTCAACCGGACCGTAAAAGTAGCGGAACACAAGCAGGCCTACCAGCAGACCCACCATTGCAAAACTGTTGCCGCGCAGCCAGTCCAGGTACCGCTGCGCCCGGCTCTCGCTCATGAACAACATGATTCCCGCGCTGCCATCGAGCGGAGGCACAGGTAGCAAATTAAACGTGCCCAGCAGCAGGTTCAGCGAGAAGAATACGAACAGCGCAACGGTTGCCAGGCCCGGTTGTCCGGTTTCCGGATTTGTCTGCAGCCAGCCCATGCCGTGCCCGGCCCGCAAACCTACCACCGCCAGCAGCATCAGTGTGTAGTTTGCCGCCGGCCCGGCCAGGGCCATCAACGCCGCCCTCCGCGGGTGCCGGCGCTCCCACTCCGGATTAAAAGGCGCGCTGGCCCACCCGATCATTCCGCGGGTGAAAATAAAGGACAGAATCGGAATCACCACCATGCCCCACGGCTCGCGCTGGATGTGCGGCACAGGATTCAGCGACACCTGTCCGCCCCGTGCCGCCGTATCGTCGCCACCCAGCTTGGCTACCAGCGCGTGCGCGGCCTCATGGCACGTGGTCGAAAACAGAAATGCCACATACCACACAAATCCATAGGCCAGCAGTTGCGGTGAAAATTCAGGCATGAACTTAAAGCCTAGAGGTTCCGCAAACCATTTGCAACTCTACGGTTTGGAAGGCCACGCGCTCGTGCGCGATTGTTGTTCGCTTGCTCCGGGGAAATATCACCGCGTCCTTTTCCAACTCTCGACCGCAGCCTTTTCCGCGGCGCTCAACTTCCGAGACTTTCCCTTGGCCAAATCGCCTAGCTCCAACCCGCCGATCGCCACGCGCACCAGCCGCAAGACTTCGACCCCCAGCGCCTCCAGCATCCGCCGAATCTGCCGGTTCTTGCCCTCATGGAGTACAACTTCCAGCCAGGAATTGCGTTCCCCGCGCCGCAATTCGCGTACGCGTTCTGCACGGAGAAAATCAGACCCTTCGCGAACGCCGCGCCGCAAAGCCTCGAGCAGCGCCGCGTCAGCTAGCGCCGCCACCTGCACGTGATACGTTTTTGCGACGTGCCCGCCAGGATCGAGCACCCGCGCCGCCCATTCCGAGTCGTTGGTCAGCAGCAGCAACCCTTCGCTGGCTTTGTCCAGCCGCCCTACCGGCGCCAGCCAGCTGCGGGCCTCGCTCATGGCCTCGCCCATGCAGTCATATACCGTCGCGCGCCCCTTTTCGTCGGACGCCGTGGTCACCACGCCTCGCGGCTTGTTCAGCATCCAATACGCTTTCTCTGCCGCGCGAATCTCCTGCCCGTCCACTTCGATTTTGTCTTGTCCAGGTCGGACCGGCGCCTCCACATTTCGCCGCACCACCCCATTCAGCCGCACGCGTCCCGCTGCGATCAGCTCCGCCGCTTGCGAACGCGAGCAGTACCCCATTTTTGAAATCGTCCGCGCCAGCCCGACACTTCGCGCGCTCCCCGGGGCCTCCGCGCGGGGTTCGTATTTAGTCGCGGGATGCGTTCGTCGCCGCACCCGGTAGACTCTAAACGCAGGGTCGGCCAGCGTCACGGGTTTTCCTGAGAGTGGGCGGTGAGCGGTAGGTAGTGCGCTCGTGAATGGAAGGCACTGGAAGAGAGGAGAATTTAGAGAGGGACGTTTCTGATTGATGGTTTGTTCCGCGGGCCTGAAGGCGCCGCTCCCCCGGACCCTTCGAGGCTCAGGGTGAACTAGAAGTCCGGGGCTTCCACCCGGGGAAGATGGCGAGGTGAACTCGCCCCTACGAGGACAAAAAACCTCAGGCCTAAAAGGCAGGCCCTTCGAGGCTCAGGGTGAACCTGAGCTACAAAAGGCGGGTCAGAGCTTCCACCCTGGGGAATATGGCGAGGTGAACTCGCCGCTACGAAGGGAGGCGAGAAGCAGATCCCTCACACCGCTCGCAAACGACGCGAGTGGGTTCGGGATGACAAATCGAAACTGGAAAATCGGCAAAGCTGGCGCGCCCGGAGGGACTTGAACCCCCAACCCCTTGGTTCGAAGCCAAGTGCTCTATCCAATTGAGCTACGGGCGCGCTGTGACAAGTATAACCATGGGAATGGGTTTCTGGCTCTGGCGCCGCACATACCAGCACGGCTGGTATCCGAGGTGCGGAAACAGAGCGCGCACGCAAGTAACTGTCACCTCCGGCTGCAGCGCGTCCAGCTCATAATCGACCCTGCCGTTTTTCAGCGGTATCGCGAGCAGCCGCACTACCTGCACCGACCCGAAGACGTTTCCCAATCGCGGGTATGACGCGCGCAAGCGAACTACCGCGTAATCGCAAGCGTATACGATCGCCGCGAGCGCAACGATCAGCAGCAGCGTGCGTCTCGCAAGATTCCCTGGGTTCGTCAATTCTCGCTCTTTCGGCACGGGTGTTGCTTTCGGTGCGCGACAATCGCGCCTCACCCGCGCCTCATCGCGGCTCAGACTTGCCGTCGCGGTTCGCCGCTTCTTTTGATTCCAGCACGGCCGCTCTTACCAGGCTCTTGTCCGCTTCCGCTAGCACGGGGTCTCGCCGCCGCTGCAGATCCGCGACGCTGGGCATCACGATTTTGTCTGGAATGATCCCCGTGCCTTCCAGCTTCCGTCCCTTCGGCGAGAACCACAGCACTTCGCTCATTTCCAGCACGCCGCCGCCCTTCATCACCCGCGGCTTGGCGATTCCCAGCACGCAGCCGCATGACTGGCTGCCGATTACCTTTGCGCGCAGCGTATCCTGCATGCCCGCTGCGAAAACTTCCGACGAACTTGCGGAATGCGCGTCCACCAGAATCACCACCGGCCCGGAATAAATCTGTTCCCCGGCACGCCCTACATAAAGCTGCAGTGGCAGCTTAAACAATCCCACATACGAAGAGAGCGGCTTTCCCGTCCGCGTCGAATCCTTGGCGAACAGCGTCTTCTTGCCAAAAAAATAGCCCGCGATGGGCAGCAACACGGCCAGGTCGCCGCCGCCGTTGCGCCGCAGGTCCACGATCAATCCGGGCGCATCGCGGAATTTTTGCAGCGCCTGGCGAAATTCCTTGGTAATCGGATGTTGAAACCCGTCAAAGCGAATGTAGACATTGCCTGACGGAAGCACGTGCGTGGTCACTTCCGGCGCCGCGGAATAAATCTGCCTTCGCACGCTCGCCTCGAACACTGACCCATCCCCACGCTGCAACGCCACCTTCACCGGAGTGTCTGCCGGGCCCGCGAATACCCGGTTGTAAATGAACCAGCGCGTGGCCCGCTCGGAAGAAGATGGCTGCCGCTTCTTCTCAATCTCCGCGATGCGCGCCGCCACCGGAGTATCATCCACGCGCAACACCACCATGCCCGGTTCGATTCCCGCGCGCGCCGCATCCGTTCCCGGAATGACGCTGGTGACCGCGGTTTTGCCGTCCACATCATCGACGCTGAAGCCCACGGTTACTCCCTGCTGCTGCCGGAAATTCTTCCACTGCTCCGGAGAGTTGAAGCGCGTGTGCGCGTCGTGCAGCTCGCTGGTCATCTGGTTCATCAGCGCGTAGAACTCTTGATCCTTCTTGGTCGCTTCCACCAGCGGCGTGTAGCGCTGGTGCACTTCGTTCCAATCCACTCCGTTGTACGACGCGTCGTAGTAGTGGTCGTGGATCTCCCTCCACGCTTTCTCGAAGACTTCCTTGCGGTCCTTGGCAGTCAAACGTTGTTTCGCGGCGGGTTCGGATGCGACGCTGGGAATCTGTGGCGTAGTCGGAGTATTTGGTTTTTCCTGAGAGCGCGCGGCGGGGGCGAAGACCGAAAGCAGCAGAAACAATAGCAGCGCGCGAGGAATTTTCCGGAGCTTGTGTGCCGCTGCATTCATCTGTCTATCCGCTCAGCTACGTTGGATTCGCATCGGACGGCTCGTTCGCAAAAAGGCGCGCCAGCTCCGCGTGCTCCATCACCACCGCAGGGTCGCGCTGAATAGCGTCGAAATAGCGCTTCTGAAACGCATCGCCCGATTCCGAGGGCGCGAACATCTTACGCGCCAGCATAATCGCGCTGTGTGTCTCGTTCTCGGTCACCGCTTCTTCGCCGGACAGCGTTTCGTCCAGCCGTACCACAAACTCCGAGAGATTGTGCAGCCAGGCGAACTGCTCGTGATCGATGACCAGCCGGAAGAGCTCGCCCGTCGAGACGTGCCCGTTGGCGCGCTCGTACTCGCGGCGTTCCATGTCCAGCAGCGTTTTGTGCAGGCGCAGCAGCGTCACGCGCAGGGCTACCATTTTTTGCCGCGCCGGGTTTTGCGGTCCGCCATTGTCGGCGGCATAGAGGTCGGGTGCGCTCATACATGGCGCACCGCCCCGTGCGCCAAGTTTATTGTCCGACACAATGCCGCCGATTTCCAGAGCGTAACGGCTCGCGTGCTTACTCATGGTAGCGCTGCTCGCCGACTGGCAGGGGAATCGGCAGGCGGTTTTGCCGCGGCGGCAGCGGGCATGTGGCATAGGGCGTGTACGCGCACGGCGGATTCTCCAGCCGGTTGAAGTCCAGCACTAGTTCGCCTGCCTTGTCGAGGCCGTGGTCCGGGAATCCCGTATATAGAAACCGGCAAGCGCCATAGGTCTTTGTAGCGCTCGTAGTGTCGCGCAGAACGAAAAATAACTTGGCCACGTCCGCATCCTCCAAAATCGGGTCCAGCCGGTAGGTCTTTCCATGCAGAGTGAATTCCGCGGAGCCCGGCACCTGCGCCGGATAACTGGTGCCGATCAACGTCGCAATTGTGAACGTCTTCTGCGGAGTGTAGGGAATCCAGCGCGCCGTCACGCGGTATCCTTGGTTTGGCGCGTACCATTTCAGCCCGTGAAAACCGGTGAGCGCCGCGGACTTGGCATCCTTGATCCGCAGCGCAAATCGCTCGCCGCGGTGAATCACGTACATGTTCAGCGTTCCGATCGTCAGCCGCGGATTGTTTTTGTCGTGATCAGGATCGGCATGCAGCGGTTGCGCCTGCACGGGCTTGCCATCGATCTGGAATCCCGCCGGGAAGCCTCCTGCCGGAGGATTCAGCGTAATGGTCTCGCCGTCCAGATGTAGCACGCCCATGTGGGCTGGGCCCCCGGAGGGCAGGCGGATCTTGTTGTCCTTGGCTGCGCCAAACGGGTTGTCGCCCGGCTCCAGCCATTCGAGCCCCGCGAGCGCCAGCCAGCCGTCCGGCTTTTGCAGTTCGACGGCGTGCTCCGCCCGCCACGAGGTGATTTCCTCCAGCCAGCCGCCATCATGCGCCTCGACCGTCGAGGCGAGAATAGGTGAAAGTGGGACAGCCATTTTTGGCTGCCCAGGCATGATTACAAGAGCGGTGACGGCAAGCGCCAACGCAAATGCCGTCCATAGCGCGGGCACAGCGTTCTTCGGCAGAGTCGTAATTGCCATTGTCTCCGTTAGTTGCGCGATTAACGCAAAACGTTACCCGGCGCGTCGCGCCGAATCCTACTTCGACACCTTCAGGAACACGACGCCATGCTTCGGCACTTCCGCCGTGTAGGAATTTTGCATTGTGCCTAGGTCTTTGCGCTCCCATAAATCGCGCAGCTTGGCCGATGCCGGCGCCCCGATGGTTTTGAAGTCCAGCGTGATCTTCAGCGCCGATTCGCCGCGGTTAAACAGCCCAGCCGCTTGCGAGCCATCCGCCAGCGGCTTCACCCAAATTTCCAGCGGCCCTTCATCCCATACGCGATGGCCCTGCACGCCCTTGGCATCCTGGTCCACTGCGATCACTTCCGGATTCATCAGGATGGCCTTCGTTTCCTCCGACATGTTGCGGATGTCGTTGCCGGCCAGCAGCGGAGCCGCGAGAATGGCCCATAGCGCCATGTGCGTCAAATACTCCTCGTGCTTCATTCCACCGTTTCCCACTTCCAACATGTCAGGGTCATTCCAGTGGCCGGGGCCAGCGAATTTCCCCAGTCCATTTTGCGTGAAGCCAATGAGGGACATGCTGTCGTATGTGTCGCTGATATCGCCGGTGGTGCGCCAGAGACTTCCGGTGTGCGGCCCCCACGTCCACGGAGCTTTCACGCCCCAATTGCAGATACTGAAGACGATAGGCCGTCCCGATTGCGCGATCGCATCGCGGAATTTCGGGTATTGCACCTCGGGATCGAGCCCGTCGGCGTAGCACCAATCGATTTTAACGTAGTCGACGCCCCACGACGCGTACGTCTTTATGTCTTGCGCTTCATGCTCGTAGCTGCCCGGCCGCTTCTGGCAGGTCATGCGGCCCGCGTCGGTGTACACGCCGAACTTCAAGCCTTTGGAGTGCACGTAATCGGCGAGCGGCTTCATGCCGTTGGGAAAGCGATCCGGGTCGACAACGATCGAGCCGTCGGCGGCGCGGCTCACCTGCCAGCAATCGTCGATGTTCACGAACTGGTAGCCGGCATCCTTCATCCCCGTGCTTACAATCGCGTCCGTCATTTCGCGTATCAGCTTGTCGCTGACATTGCATCCAAACTTGTTCCAACTGTTCCAGCCCATCGGCGGCGTGGCCGCAACCTTCGGGGATTGCGCGCCGGCGATTTGCTGCGTCGTGCCGATCACGAGCAAACCAATCGCGGTAAACAGAAGCGACGCGGCCCACGCCTGCGGATAAAACTTTCCTGTAATTTTTTCCTTCATAAAATGCCCCCATTGGATGGGCAGATTATACAGTGAGGAAAATAAGCCACCTACTGTCATTCCGAGGGCGGTGTTTGCCCGAGGAACCTGCTTTTGCTTTGTTTTGTTCGACCTCAAGCTCGACCAAGGAGCAGGTGGTCCACGCGGTGGCTCACATCGCGCAGGTAGGCCTCGTCACCCGCTGGCAGCTCCACCGTGGCGCTGCCCGCGTAATTTATGGCGGCAAACGCCTCGCGCACCGCCGGCCAGTCGATATCGCCTTCGCCGAGATTAACCCACGCGTAGCTGTCTTTGTTCCGCTTGAAATCCTTGAGGTGCACCTTGACGATGCGCGGGCCGAGCGTGCGAATCCAGTCCTGCGGATACCCGTATAGCACGACATTACCGACGTCGAACCACGCTTTGACCCACGGGCTCTGGAACTCATCGATGTAGGTGGCCATTTCCAGCGGGCTGAGCAGAAACCGGTTCCACACTTCTTCCATGGCGATTACAACTTTTAGTTCCTCGGCGAGCGGCAGCAGCTTGCGGATTTCGTGTTGCGAGCGGGTCCACGCCTCGCGATACGAAGTCTGCGGATTCAGCACTGCGGGGACGAGCAGGACGACGTCGGACCCCCAGACCTTCGCGTTGTGCAGGGAAGTGCGCATGCCGGCCAGGCTCTTCTCCACCACGGAAGGGTCGCTCGAGGACAGCGGATATTTCCAGTGATCCATGTTCATGACCGAGTCGATGCGAATTTGCGCGCCGTCCGCGGCCTTCTTTAGTTCCTCGGCCTTGTGCTCGTCCGGCTCCGTGGGCGCCTGCAGGACTTCAAAGCCGATTTCGCGAGCGAGTTTGAGCCGGTCCGCGTAGGACAGATTGGCCGGCAGCATGTCGAGCAGAACGCCTTTTTTGATTGGCAGCGCTGGAGAAGGTCTTGCCGCGACGAGAGACTTGCCGAGCGTACCCGCGAGAGTGGCCGCGCAAGCGGCGCTTACCGAAGATTTCAGAAATTGCCGTCGCGATTCGTCATGCATAATCCCTCCGCAACCATTCTCATTCTTGCTTCGCATGTTTATACGTCCAGCACGGACTCTAGTCCGAAAGTACAGACACCGGTCTCCAGGTGTCGTGGTTCGTCTGACGTCACCCCAGCTTGTTCAAATCAATCCCAGGCTCCAGCACCTCGGTCGACTTCATTATCTCCTCCCACGTAATCTCGTGATTCTTGTACGCCGCTGTGCGCGCGAGTATGCAGGAAATAGCAGACTCGGCACCTTTAGCAGCTTGGTTGTGAAAATTGCTGATGCTGATGCTATCCACAAACGCTTTCTTCTTTTCCCGATCCGCGAATTCCAGATTAGAAGTGAAATTTCCCGTAACGGAGAAGGCTTGCGACTCCGGCTTGTCTTTCGCAGGCGTCATGGGGGCTTGCCACGGCTCGTCGCCCCAAATTCCCAGCGCTCCCGTGTACGGAGACTGCGAAACTCCCTTGGTGCCGAAGAAACGCTCCGTCACATCCCACCATCCCTTCGCGAATTGCGTGGAGCTGAACGTTACGTCGACATTGTCGGGATAATTTAACAGCACGTTGTAATTCCCGTACGCGTCGCCATCTGCCGCCGGACGCCCTTGGCGCCCTCCCGTTGCGGACGCCTTCAGCGGATGCCCCTTCAGAATCCAGTTACAGATGTCGATCACGTGAATGTTTTGCTCCACGATGATGTCGCCGGAAAGCGCGCGGTCGTACACCCAATTGCGCAGGCGGCGCTCCGCGGGCGAAGCTTTGGGCCATGGCGGGCGATCGATGTAGCCGCTGAGATAGTGCGCTTCGCCGCAGACGATGTTGCCGAGCGCTCCACCGTGTATGCGTCGGACTAGTTCCACAAATGGAGGGCAGTCGCGTATCTGAAAGCCGATATCCAAGCTGAGCTTGCCTTCGGCGCGCTTGCCGATTTCGACGACACGCAACGCCCCGGGGACGTCGACAGCCACCGGCTTTTCGAGATAGACGTGCTTGCCCGCCGCGACCGCGGTTTCTAGGTGCTGCGGGTGATAGTAAGGAGGCGTGGCGATAACGATCGCGTCCACTTCCTTGGAATGCGCGATTTGCTGGTAAGCGTTGGGGCCAAGGAAAAGTTGTGACGCATCGATATCCGTATAATCTTTCGCCCGCTGGAGCTGATCGAAATGTGCGCGCGCAGCATCGAGTTGGTCCCGGAAAAGGTCGGCCAGCGCCACCACACGCGCGTTGCCGGTATCAATAAGATTGGTCGCGTCCTCGGTGCCGCGCCCCCCGCAGCCAAGCAGCCCGACTCGTACCGCGGAGTTAGCCGCGGTAGCGTGTACCAGCGACGGCTTGATGAACATGACGCCCGCGGTGGTTGCCGCCGTTTTCAGGAATTTCCTTCGGTCAACTCTATTTGAGGAGTTTTCGCTCTGCAGCATGAGTCCTCCTGGGTGATTGCAGGGGATTGTACGCGGGTGGGGCTTACCGAAGAAGCCAAAAAGGTGCTCTGCATCGGAAAGCGTCCCTGGTGCGACCGTGGAATTCCACGCGAGCGTTACGCGGAAGGAATGCGGGATATGGCTGCGCGTTCCGCAGTCACGTCGTCTCCGCGCAGCTCTCGCAGCGCACACGCGACAAATTCGGCGGTCACTTTCTTGCGCCAACTCATATCGAAGTCCGTATTGTCCAGAGGTTTAGCGATGCGCGCCGCAAGCGCAGCAGCCTCCGCGATGGTTTCAGAAGTGAGTGAACGCCCTACAAGAAACTTGCCGGCTTCCGAGGCGATCAAGGGACGCGAGGCTGCGGAGCCAACGACGATGCGAGACTCTTCAACGACGCCATTTGCGGCGAAGCGCGCGGCAGCAGCCACCGACAAAACGGGGAAATCGAAAGAGCCGCGGCGGCGCAATTTCCAGTACGTGCTGCGCCAGCCGTGCAAGGGATCAAGCAAAACCTCGGCAAGGATTTCGTCGGGTTTACGGTGGAGATAGAGCATGCCGTCATTGTTATAGAGATCGGCGAGTAGGATTTCGCGTTCGCCCGCATGTGAGACCAGGCGGACACGCGCGCCGAGCGCCATGAGCGCAGGCGCTGTGTCGGTAGAAGAGACAGCCACGCATTTGTGACTACTTGGGGCCACCCAGCAGGTGACTCCGTCTTTCTTCATGCAGAAATTGATGGCTTTGCGCCACTCGTAATTTTGGTCGTAGTAGTTGCAGCGCGTGTCGAGGCAGAGATTGCCGCCGAGTGTGGCCATATTGCGAATCTGCGGCGTGGCAACCAGCGACGCAGCTTGCGCCAGCGCCGTGGCGCCGTTGCGAAAGCGCGGATTGCACGCGATGTCGGACAGCGTGAGGCAGGCGCCAAGCCGAGCGCCGGACTCGCTGAACTGAACTGCACGCAAGGCATCGATGTTGCGAAGACTCAGCAGCGTGCGTGGAACTTGCTGGCGGCGTTTCATATTGGGGAGAAGATCGGTCCCACCGGCCAGTGGCATGGCACTCGGGCCTTCGCCGTGAAGAATGCGCGCAGCTTCGTCGAGCGTGCGCGGCGCGTGAAATACAAATAGCGGCAAGCGCATCATGAGCTGAGTACCTGTTCTTTCCGTGTTGCCGGCGGCGATCCAGGCTTGGCCCGGCGCGGAACATCATTGATGGCGTTGCCGTCGCCGCCTTCCCACGGCGGCGGGACGCGAAGCGCTTGCGGCCAGTCGACATGCGGGAAATGCAAAGGGCCGAAGCGCGGAGCGCGGCCCGCTTTTTTCTCAGCCAGCGCCTTCATGATTTTTTCAGGTGTGATGGGCACTTCGTCGATGCGAACGCCGACCGCGTCATACACCGCATTGGCCACGGCGGGCATGATCGGCAGCAGCGGCCCCTGGCCCACTTCTTTCGCGCCGAATGGCCCCATGGGGTCGGGCTCTTCGACAAGTTCGGTGAACACCTCGGGCATGTCGAGCGAAGTCGGACTCTTATATTCGAGGATGGACGGAAATTTGTGGACGAGCGCGTGCGAAAGCTTTTTCGGCAAGCGGCGAAATTCCTGTTCTTCCATGAGCGCTTCGCCGAGACCCATGTAGACGCTGCCTTCAATTTGTCCGCGCACAAGCGTTGGATTGAGCGCGCGGCCGATGTCGTGAGCGATCCAGATCATCGGCACGGTGATCCAGCCGGTAACGGGATTGACGGCGACCTCGACCACCGCCGCGGTGTAGGAGTAAGTGGGCGACGGGCCGACACCGCCACCTTTATATAGCGCCGGAGATTTCGGCGGCGTGTAGGAGCCTACGGTGCCGATGGTGCCGAAGCGAGCCTCCGCGAGGCAAACCGCTTCCTGGAACGTGACGAAATTCTCGGGAGAAGCGGAATCGAACACGCGCTTGTCGGCGAAGCACAAGCGGTCGGCTGGAACGCCGAGGCGCTCGGCGACGGCTTCGGCGAGGAGAGATTTGGCACGCTCGGCGGCTTGCAGCGCGGCGTTGCCGGCCATGATAGTGACGCGGCTGGAATAGGAGCCGAGATCGACAGGGCCGAGGTCGGTGTCGCCGGTATACAAGCGAATGTCGAAAGTGTCGAGGCCGAGAACTTCGGCGACGATGGAGGCCAGGACATCGTCGGAGCCTTGGCCGATTTCGGTGGCGCCGCAAAATAGTGTGACGCCGCCGCCGCGATCGAATTTTAGTTGCACTCCCGAATGCGGCATTTTGTTCCAGTAGATGGGAAGGCCTGCGCCGGTGAGATACGCGGAGCAAGCGAGGCCGACGCCTCGGCCTTCTGGGAGGTTGCGGAATTTTTCGCGCCAGCCAGAGGATTTCACTGCGCGGCGAATGCATTCGGAGAGATTGACGGTGCTGAGCCGAAAGAAATTTGCGGTAACCGCGTTGGAAGATTCCGCGATGCGCAGACGGAGATCGGCGGGGTCGATTTGCAGCTTCTCCGCGATTTTGTCGAGCTGCACTTCCTGGCCGAAGCGCGGCTGCACGGTGCCGTGGCCGCGCTTGGGTCCACACGGAGGTTTGTTGGTGAAGGTACGGCAGCCTTGGAAACGGTAGCGCGGCACATGGTACGTGGTGGTTTGCAGCGCGCCGGTATAGAAGGTGCTGGCCACGCCGTAGGAGCCGTACGCGCCGCCGTCGATCAGCGTTTGCAAATGCATGGCGGTGATGCTGCCGTCTCTTTTCACGCCGGTTTTGAACTTCATCAGGACGGGATGACGGCCGCGATGGCAGTAGAAAACTTCTTCGCGCGTGAGACAGATTTTCACGGGGCGGTCGAGGAGGAGCGCGGCTTTGGCGACCACGATTTCGTGGTTGAAGGGATCGGACTTGCCGCCGAAGCCGCCGCCGTTGGGAGTGGCGATAACGCGAATGTGCGCGGCCGGCATTTGCAGGACTTTGGCGAGAGCGCGATGGAGATAGTGGGGAGTTTGCGTACTGGTCCAGATGGTGAGCTTGCCGTCGGGATCTTTGGTGGCCACCGATGCGTGCTGCTCGATGGGGAGATGCGTGCTGCCCTGGTAGAAAAAGGTATCTTCGAAGATTTCGTCGGCTTCGGCAAAGCCCTGATCGACGTTGCCGAATTCGAGCGCGACGCGTTTGTGAATGTTGCCTTCGTCGCCGTACTCGTGGATGCGTGGGCTGGGTGTGGCGAGGGCTTCTTCGGGATTGGAGATAGTGGCGAGGATTTCGTATTCGACTCTGATGAGGTCCAACGCCTCGAACGCGATTAGTTCTTCGCGGGCAATTACCGCGGCGACGGGATCGCCGACGTGACGGACGTGATCGAGACAGAGAGCTTGCTCGTCCTGGCTCACGGGGAGGATGCCGTATTCGATGGGGAGATCTTTTCCGGTGAGGACGAGATAAACGCCGGGGTGAGCGGCGGCCTCAGAAATGTCGATGCTGCGAATGCGCGCGTGGGGATGCGGGGAGCGCAGGAGTTTGCAATGAACCATACGGGGAAGGGAAATGTCGTCAGCGAAACGGGTTTGGCCGGTGACTTTGGCGCGCGCGTCTACGCGGCGGCGGGGATGGCCGATTACGCGGAGATCGCCATCGTTTGCGCTGGATTTTTCCGGTGGAAGATTTTTTTGTTGTGGCACATGCGCTCCTGATTTATTTGCGCGAGATTCAGGCCGATTTGTTTTGACTGGCGATCTCCAGGACGGCGGCTTCCACGGCTTCGAAGATTTGCAGGTAGCCGGTGCAGCGGCAGAGATTGCCGGAAAGAGCTTCGCGGATCTGGTCGCGAGTCGGATGAGGATTTTGGTCGAGCAGGGCCTTTGCAGTGACGAGGATGGCAGGTGTGCAATAGCCGCATTGAGCGGCGCCGAGATCGGCGAAAGCTTCTTGCAAAGGATGCAGCTGGCCATTTGTGCCGAGAC